>Ga0247610_10000082_pt1 | contig 152284 bp, 198 predicted proteins | sample 174DNAGHGhighgp2_FD_193483 | JGI IMG/M metagenome (GOLD analysis project Ga0247610, IMG submission 193483) | Sheep rumen microbial communities from Palmerston North, Manawatu-Wanganui, New Zealand - 1742 DNA GHGhigh gp2 | ecosystem: Host-associated > Mammals > Digestive system > Stomach >... | reverse complement strand
AGTGCTGAACGTTCTATCATACCGGAAATGGTTTCTGCAAGTTCTTTTGCTTGATTATCGGTTGGTGATAATACAAACACTTTTTGATATTTAAAGAATAATGCACGATGGATGGCTTCTATTGCAAGCATGAAGGATTTTCCGAGACGACGTCCACAGAAGTATATCACTTGGTGTTCTGTTGATGATACCATAGCGACTTGATGCTCTTCTAATTTGTAGAAGCCGCCATCTTCTGACCTACATACATGTTCGGCAAAAAATACGATATCGTCTCGGCATCTTTTGATAAATTCTTTAGCGTTCATTTTTTCACCTAACAACTATAGCAAGGGCAACTGCATTGTCCTCTTTGTGCTGCTGGCCATCCGACTGTGTGGGTGTATTTGTCGACTCTACGTGATAAGTCAGCGCTTTGAATTTGTCCATCGATTTCAACCATTTGATGATAATGTCCATGAATGTGGAATATCCAATTTTTCACGCCTATGCAATCAAGCAAGGATTTAAGAATGGTTGCGCTGTCACCGCAGTTGAAGCCACATTCATTGGAATCCCATCGTTCTTCGTTGCAACTGTATAAGTGGCAGTTATCTGCGTAGCAACAGTAAACAAATTTTTGTGTTGCAATGAAAAATACTTCTGCTGGTGTCTTACCATTCACTTCTGATGCATAACTGCTGCCGGCTTTGCATCTGCCTTGTACTGTTTCAGCGCTTGGTGGGTTAGCACGTGCATATTCTATGCCACCAGCACCACTATGTGGGATACGATGGTCACCATGTAATTGAGATGTCGTTACGCCAAAACAATCATCTCCAGTCATTGCGTCGCCACTTGTGCCACCGGTAGCCCCACCACCGATACCGATTGTAGCATTGATTGGTGCGTCTGGGGTGTCTGGTCCATATTTAAGGTGTATATCCATCATTAGTGCGTATTTAGCGCTCCATCGAATACTATATCCTTGTACAAAAAATACTTCATAGTCATCTGAATTTGTTTCAACTTCTCGTTTATTGCCATCCTTATCTACATAAAGTTCATATTTTGTAGGTATTCCATATTGGTTTGGTTGCATTTTTTCTTGCATATTTGTGATATTAAGGTTTTGTGGCTTGTCTTCAACTATTCCCATTGTCATATCAGCAACGCTTTCTGTGGTGGCACCTTGAATATTGGTGATGCTTTTTCTCACTTTGACCCAACTTCCGACAGTTATGTTTGGGTTATAAATGCAAGTCAGTTTGATATCTGTGCCATAGTCACGCACATGTGCTGATAATAAGGCGGCTGCTTTGGATTTTGCTGTTTCGTAATCATCATCTGGCAAACTGTGATGATATACGTTCAATCCATATTGTTTCACTAACGCATCATGTTGATATTTGAGTATGCCACCATTGTATTCCACTTCAACTGCATTATAGAAGCCTTCGGATACCCAGCCTTTTTCAATTGAGTCTGGAATGACAGTATTAACTTCTAAAGTAGGCAATAAATCAAGAAATTCTTCACGATATTTGTAGTAATCCTCGAATGACAACATATAGGCCATATTATTTGCAGTAATGAAGATGCTATCTGTAGCACCGGTGATTTGGCGTATTAAACCCCAGAAGGTTCTATCTGGTATGTATACGACGCTTCCACCACCACCAGATGATGTGGAACCACCGCCACCGAAGTAATTGCCATCGACAACTTTTTGCGCTAAATCTTCGATGCTTTCTTTGCTGTAGCAGTATGCAATGTATTGTGAATTCGCTTCAAAGTATTCCTTATGTGTTCTTCCAGCGATATCGCCTTCACAAGATGCTTTGGAACTTGAACTTAAGTATTGTCCAGCGTCCCATGATGCTCCTATCTTAAAACTGTCACAAGATTCTGCGCTATATAGTGGTTTTGATGGGTCTGTGACTGCGAATCCGGTGTATGCGAAGACACATTTGCATCCATTTCCGCTTCTGATTGCTTCTTTTATTGACCATTCGGTACAGCCATCAATTCCGCAAGCAATAAAGACAACAATAGCGTCTTCGCCGGCATGTTGGCGTACGACTGATTCTTTGTTTGGTCCTACGCCACATTTTTCTACTTCATTGCCGGCTTGTTGTAGGGCTTCGGCTACTACGTCAATGTGATGTTGGCTTCCGCTTGCTCCATCGTAACAATGGTCTGAACCTACATAGTATTTTGTCATTTTTTTTGCCTCATAAAAATAGTAACATTTATATATTAGAATAAACATATATATATACTTTAATTTTTTCTCATTGTCCTACCTTTATATCCTTTAGAATTCCATCAATAATTATGATATGCGATGACGTAGGACATTTTTTGATGATGTTACCCATTTATGTTCGTGCTATTTTTGGCGATGATGGGTTTGTTAGCGTCAGAAGGTCAGATGATGATGACTTTTTGTTATTCGTTAACGTGTCAATCAATGTTCGCAATTTACAAATGGATACTGTAGTTGAAAAAATCAATTTATTGGAAGGGTATTTCCTTTATGATGAGAATCGTCACCCTTTGTCTGTGACGTCAAATATCAAAATTGAATACGATTATATCGGTGGTTATTATGGATAGTTATGAAGTTCGCTTAAATAATGCAAAAAAGGACTTAAAAGCCTTTGAGAATGATGATATGTGGACAAAAGTAGTCAAATTATGGCAAAAAAACTATAGTTTGCGCATAATTTCGGAGATTTCGGGCATTTCTCGCTCAAAATTGCAAAGATATTTCGCAGAAAACGAAATTGACAAAATTGACGATATCAGAACCCAAAATCGCAATGAGAGAGTCAAATATGCGAAAAATCTCGAAAAAATGGGCTTCAGCAAGCAAGAAATAGCGCAAGAACTCCATGTAAACCCAAGAACTGTCGATTCTTACTTCAAGCAAGCCGGAATTAAGGCAAAAACAAAGTTTGGTGATGAAAATGCCGATGATTAGAGCCGAACACCTACTTGATTACGCCAAAATTATTGATAAAAAGCCATTCATTCGCTATTGGTCAAACGTAAAATTCGATGGTGGATATGGCTCATTTTCTGGAAAAAACAGCGGCTTAACCAATTTTGGACACCTACACACAGTAAATGCCAAAATTTTGACCATATTAAATAAAGTAATTAGGCAAGAATGGACTGAAGACGTCTGCAGTTTCCATTCCGGTGTGATATTATTCTGCGTGGACAGAGACAAAGTCACTTTTGACGAAGAAAAAAATGGAAATCATATGGTTTGCGCAAACTGCATAAGCAATGGACTCCATTTCCCAACAAACACCGAAGAGGCAATGCTCACAATTTGGAACATGAACCTTAATTTTATCGACTTTTTAGAACATTGCAAGGATTTTGAAAATAATTTTGATTGTGATATAGATTCATGCATTGAAGTGTACAAATTGCAAGGTGATGAAGCAATTTTCGGCATTTTATGTCAATTATTTTGGAAATATGTCACAAAATCACGATTTTCTTGCTGTTTAGTGCCGGAAATCAACATAAAATGGCTTCCAAAGGTGGATGAATTCGTTAGTGGAACCACTTTTCCAGCCATTGTGACCCCATCTGTAACTGATTTTCGATGGGTTTTTCGTGATAATGGATGGTTTTTGGAGGCTTTTTTTAATGGAAAATGGCGTGTTTTCGACGTTGCTGGCATAGGTAATTTTGCACTTTGGAAGGAAAGCACAGAAGCAAGAAAGCAATTTTGGGCTAATGGGGGCGAAATTGTGCCATTTTTGGTGTGTTGGACTTGGTTTGACGTGGTTCAAGCGGTAGGACAATTCAAAAGTGACGTAATTATACGTGATTGTAGGACAACATTATGCAATCAATACTGGTTTTTATTTGGAAATAACGCAAAATTGGTCGCAAACAGTTATAAAGGCAAAATTCAAGGACGAAATGGTGTAAAATCAAGTAAAATTGAGAAACCATTTGATTGTCCATCCGGACCTAAACAAACAAGTGTTATTTTGAGTTTAAATGGAGAATATCATGGTCTTTCCGGTGAAAAAGCGATTTTTAACACCGATGAAATTGAAGATTTCTTTGAATTAAACAATTTAGCACAAGAATTGGTAGGACAGTAAAGAAAAAAAGACGCTGTTAAATGCACTTGGGCCCCACGCGCGCAATTCTCCTGCCTTGTGTGCTTATTTCGGGCATTCTGGAGTGCGCGATTGCAATTTGGAGGCTTCTCCGTGCTTCTTTTCCATCTCGCGCAGTTTAGCACAGACCTACAGTTAATTACGACTTTTTCCTTACGAATTGGGCAATTTTAAGGCATATAAGACGATATTTTACTGCTTTAGGTATTGCCTAACTGCCTATAAACAAGCAATGAGGCAAGAGTTACCATATCTCTTCAGAGAATGCTCCAATGACAAATCGCGCACTTCTCCATCGAGATAGGATTTGGGCATAATCTCTCTCAAGTACACTTTAAACAATATTCAATTATACTTTATCAAGTTTACTTGATTAAAGGTTCATTACATTTTATCAAGTGTACTTGAATAAAAAATCTCTGTTCTCCTTGCTTCCTTGCTTGGTTTCATTTGCTATTTTTTCTGCAATCAATCAAAAAATGTAAGGGATAAACAGATAGGCAAAAAATCAAAATATAACGGTGTTATAAAACCATTCTCCTGACTCCTACAGTCAATCTGACATAGCATTGACCTTGGATGACTCATCCAATACCAATTATTGCTCAAATTGTCTGTAGGAGTCACCATATCCATTTTATAATAGTCATTTTTTGTAAAAATGAACGAAATTAGCATAAAATGACCAAGACATATAGACCAAATGATACAATTTTTACAAAGTAATCAATTTTCATTTGCTAACTCTTCAGATATTGCTTCTTTTTGGATTTGAAGCCATTTCCAACGAGTTAGAAAAAACGATGGAAAATGCTTCTTTTTGGATTTAAAGGATGGAGAATGCTTCTTTTATAGGAGCATTTTCCTTGCTTCTATGGGCAATCTGCCATAGGATAGGATGTCAAATGGGTTATCTGTAGGTTCTCTGTAGAGATAGATAACAAAACTTCAGTTAAGTATATTTGACTGGCATTTTTTTTACTTAACTTGGTTAATTTCTGTATACATTTCTTGAATCTGTATACAATTATTGCTTAACTTGGTTAATTAATCTCTCTTGAATCTGAATAAGGTATACTATAGTATAGTGTATCTCTTCAGAGAGTCAAGCAAATCACGAAATAAGCAAGTAGAATCAAGAAAGCAAGAATATAAGCAATATCTGTATCTTTTACTAATTGCTATTGCTTTATATATATATTGCATATATTAACTGTCCTATAATGAATCCAAGTATTCTCCTTGCTTCTTTAGTTAAAATATTGGTTCTGCTTGGAGTTATGGGATGCCAAAAAATCGCAAATTTTTAAAGGTCACAGAATGCATATCTGAAGAAATAGGATGTTGTACTTGCTTCTTTAGGTATTTCAAGGTCATATCTTCTCCTAATCCATGAATGACTTGTTCTGCTTTCTTATTTTTTTTTGTCGGAAGTACCTTGCCTACTGCTATTTTTTTGTTAAAATTGATTTCCTTGGGTTATAGGCAAATCCAAGACATATGGATGGTTAAAGGGTATGCTACAAGCATTCTCCTTGCTTCTACAGATGCAAAAAATGAATCTGCTAATTGTACTTGGTTTACTCTCTTGAGCATCAGAATCACTTGGATTATGGAAATACTACTTTAGAATCTGTTTTTCTTGCTAAAAGTCACAATCTGGGAGTTATAGATTAAATGGAAGCATAAGGATTGAAATTTTTTTGGAAAATTTTGATACAAACATTTATATAAAACGGTGACCAATATATTAGCAGACATCGGCAAAGGCAATCTTGAAGATGGCAACATCTTCTATGATGGCATTTTGTCTTGTTGGCGACCTTTCTAAAATTGCCTTGACTGTGATGGAATGGGCAATTAATGATGATTGGAGTTAGCACCCATTGGGAAGACACATTTCCGATGGTAAAATTAACCAACAAGGTTATATTTGCATCCTTTGTACTTATGTCATCCTATGAACATCCGAAATTTAATTTCGGTTTGCGATGTAAGTTAACAATCATTTTTCATCCTTTTCCTTTTTTGATTACTCAAATGGATGCTTTACTTGATTTCCTTGATGGAAATGCAAGATTTATCCAATTCAATTTGGAAGCATCGTTTAAATCAAAAAACAAAAAAGGAGAATCGTTTATGGAAGAAAATAATGAAGAAAAATCATTCCAAATGTCTAAAATTGAGTCAAATTGTGCAAAAATTGTAGAAATATGTTCTGTGTACTCTAAATTAGAGAATCTCACAGAATTTGTTCTCAATCTTCAAGTATACTCTGAAAGTAAATATACTGGAAAAACAGAATCTCGTATATGGTTAGAATGTCCTAAAAATGATTTAGGAATATCTTTGGAGTTATATTCCATCAAATTAGCAAGTTATGATGGAATGCTTGATGATAATGATGCTTTTGATGTTTTTGCTGGATATCAAAAGTTTTATGCACAAAACCTTGATGCATTCAAGGTTAAAACAGACATTGGAGAACGAACAATTAAATTTACATTCAAAATCTCAATGAGATAGGTTCAATTGATTCTATCTCATCTATTTTTCTTTTTTTTCTTATTCTACTTATTTTTTATGGATGTTTTCTTGATTTCCTTAAAGGAAATGCAAGATATAATGATTTCAGTATCATAACATCCAACAAAATTAAAAAGGAGATAAAAAGATGATTGATTTAAAAGTAGAAAATGAAAATCAAATAAAATTAGCATTACAAACCATTTTAAAGTCAGATTTTCACGAATGTTCTGATTTAATGGTGAATGGTGGAATAATCTGTGCAGATTTAATAGAATTTGATTCAGACATTGGATTGGTATCTGCAATCACAACAGAAACCGAAATAATCACTACTGCTATTTTTATCTGTCCAGTAATCTCTGATATTAGATTTACACTTGAAAATACAATTTTTCACATATACAAACAAGCATAATGCTTGTTTTTACTTTTTCTTTTCTATTTATTTTTCTTTTTTTATTTCAATGATTATTATGGATGCTTTTACCTAAAAAACTGCCATATTTTTAGGATTAACTGCTTTTATCGGCATAGCATCGTTTATGGCAAAAAACAAAAGATTTAGGATGATATAATGAAAATGAAACCTTGTAACAAAAAATTAAATTTCAGTACAGAAGATGTTTGCATTGATGGTTCTAAACCATCAGAACATTTAGAATTTGAAATCACAGTCAAATGTGGTTCTGCTAAACCAATACCAAACTACATTTGGCTAATTTCAATGACCAGTAGCACAAAATGTCCATCTGCTCAATTAGGTTTATGTCCATTGGGTGATGACTGTTACGGGCTTGTATTTGAACAGAATTCAATGATGGGTGCAAATACCATCAGATGTCGTGAAAAGGATGAATCTGCTATTGATTATCTTGTAAATCACCCTACTGGTGCATTATTCTTTGCATCAGAGTTAGCAGAGATGTCCAATCGTTGTCGAAATCCACGAAATCGTCTTAAATTTTTAAGATGGAATATGACTGGTGATTTAAAATCATTGCAGTACTTAATTTTTGTTGAACAAGTAGCAGATTACTTGTTTAATGAATTGGGAGTCATTTCTGTAATTTATACTCACAGAAGTGACTTAAAAAATGCTTTTGAGAAAATCAGACATAATTACGAATCATTGAGAATCCTTGGTTCTGGATTTAACTGGGATGCTAATTTTACTTGTTTTCCATCCTCTGATGATGGAAAGAAATGTTCCAGTAACTGTTCTCAATGTTTTGAAGAATATGGCATCGGTTTCTGCTATGATACAAGCATAAAAAATTGCGAAATCGTAGAAGAATTCAGAGAAAATCCAAATAAGGCATAAAAATGCCTTAATTATGGCATATATAGTCATTTTGACTCTTAATGAGTTAAAAAGGATGTGCAAGTCATCATATGCCATTTTGGAAGCATATGCTTCCTTTATTAACCAAAAGGAGATGAAAGAATGATTATAAGATTAATCGACAATCCAAGCATACTGCATCTTGTCAAAGCAAGGTACTCTGACCGATTCGGAGTACATCCATCTGAATCAAAATTCGGATACATTGCTTATGACATTAGAAATACTTTAGTAAGTCAATATGGTTTCTCTGAAAAGAGATTTGACTCTCTAAAACTGGAGAAATCATTTAAAAACTTCGGAGTTAATGCTAAAAGCAAATCTGAAAGTTTTTATGACTTTTCCGAATACTTCACACTTCGTGACAGAATATATCGTTCTGTATGCCTTCATATTAAAAGAAGGTCATATGGTGAGCAAATCACAAAAGCAGAAAGAGAAGCAATTAAAACTGTCATTAACGAAGTTTTTGATAGTTATGGAGTGATTTAGAGATGTATAGTGGCTTCTCTACTCTTCAAACTTTTATAGTTTGGGAGAAAATCCAACATACTGAATGTAGAACCAAAATTGAACAAGGTATGACCTTGTTTGGCTTTGAAAACTGGTTAGAGAAGTTTATACAAAATTCTACAAGTATTCCTAATAGTATGGGAGTAAATACTGTAGAATTGTACTTCTCTCTTGCATAGGAGTTATCTAAATGTGGTTTAACATTAAAGAATTGTTAGACATCTTAAATGGTCAAAAAACATTGACCATTAGATGTTTTACTAAAAAAGGAGTAATGCCAGTTAAGGTAGGAAGCAAAACCTACCTAAAAACTGGTAATTTTTGTAGTAAAGAGAGATTTGGACAGATTAAAATTATATCTGCCGAAATTAAACCATTATGTGAAATGAGCATCCAAGATGCTTTAAATGGTGGATACTCTTCTATAAAGGCTTATATTGATGACCAAATCAATATTTTTAATCCTAATGTTGATTTGGAGAATGATATGATGATTTTTTATACATTTGAAGTATTATGGTTAGATGAAAACTTGATTAAATCATTGATTTAATCATTCTAACTATTTTTATTACTTATTTTGCCTAAATACCAATGGTGGCAAGGTTATTTTAACTGGGAATGGTTCAATTCCATTATTTAGGCTTTCGGGAGTCAATCTGGCTTCCAAATGGGAAAAGGAAGGATTTCCTGCCTTTTCGTGAAAAATGACCATCTGACTGCGATTTATTGCCATCTGCCTTTATTTATAAATCAGATTCGGCAAATTTGCTACAAATCCTTTCAGATTCGGTGAATCTGCTACATATCCTTTCGGATTCGGCAAATTCACTACATATCCTAATTGGATTCGCATTTTTCACAGAAAATAACTAAAAAAGGAGATATTATGACATTTAAGGCAACATATATAGATACAACAAAAATAAACAGAGTACAAGCATTAAGAATTGCATCACGCATTGTAAATGGGTCAACCTTAAATATAATCGAAGAATATGACTCTTGTGGCAAAACAATGGTCACAGACAGATTATTATCTTACGATGGACATTCCTACGAAGAAAAAAAGCATTTATATACTGCGACATCTTCTGATGTTCGCAATACTTACACATATTGCTTTAGTGATGTGAATAACCTTGTTGAAACATTATTAGACATCTGTAATTACTATTCTAACGATAAAGAAGAATATGAAAGATGTTATGTGACCTTATTCGGAGATAAAATCGGAGAATTAGAATGATTCCAAATGTTTTAAAGAAGCAATTTGCTAAAACAAAAAAGCAAATTGCTAAAAATGACAAAAAAACTGCAGAAATCATCCGAAATACAAATCGGATGATTTCTAAAAGCAAATAAACAAAAAAAATGCCTATCTGACACTACGATGACTGTCCGATGTAGTTTGACTCTACCAAATAGGCTTTAGAGAGTTAATCTCTCTTATTTTTCGCAAATTCGCATTTTTATGCGAATATAATTAAAAGGATTGATAAAAAATGAGTATGAAAGAACCAGTATATAATAAGGTTCAATGTGGATATCTTGATAATATCTGCTTTGACTTTAAAAATGGAAACTTGCCTTTAGATGACATAAATAACAACAAATTGGGTATGTTTGATGGTTTAAATTGGCAAGAAGAAACCAAAATCAAAAAATGGTACAATCTTGCATTAAAAGATGGAGCAAATAGTGTAGCACATCTCAAATTATGTTATACTGTCGCAGAAATCATTAAAGAACATTTACCAAATGCTCGTTGGTGTAATCGTAGTATAACTACTGCAGATGAATTTTGGTAAAAATCTAACTGTTGTCCTTGCATATAGACATCAACATTTGTTGAAGATGGTGCTAATTCCATCTGCAAGGATTTAGAAAGCAAATGCTTTCTTTATTGAGTCAGATTCGGTCAATCTGACAAATATAATTAAAAAGGAGAAAGATAATATGACAAAAATGTCAAGAAGTTCAAAATGTGAAGAATTTTGTACTTCTAAAGCAGATTTAAAATCTGCTTTAGAAATGATGTGTTATTATGGATTCGCAGAAAAAATAACCAATAATGATGTAACATCTGCAGTAGCAAGGTCAGATATGACCTTTATATTTGAATATCTTGATGCAGACAAAGAATCAGTAAAAATGACATTCAGTCATTTATGGATTAGGGAATATTCTGACACTCTAACCATCGATGGTTCAAAATACTCTGCAGAATTGTTATTAAACGAATTCGGTGGAGTATGGTTCTCATTACTCTACAAGTAATATTTTTCTTTCGCATCTATGGACATTCTCTTTGAGAAAATCGGTTCGATTCCGAATATGCGAATTTGGTGGCAAATGCTACCTAAAATAATCAAATTCGCATTCTTGCGAAGATATAATTAATTTAAAGGAGAAATATTAATGAAAATGTCCAATACAATCTTAAATGACATCAATTTGAACGATAAAAGGTGGAATTTTACTAAAGCCTTAATTAAAAAGGCTTTAGAGTTAAATGGCACAATATCTGCCCAAGACCACACTTATATCGAACCATCTTTCGATATCACTCAAGAAGTCAAAGAAAATATAGATAAAGCATTAGACAACATATTTGATGATAATGAAGAGTTATCAATCAGTTATGTATTCCATAACTACGATACAACCTTTACTATGACAATCTACACCGAAATTGACTTTATTTACTTTGTTGAGATTCCTTGTGAATCCAATGTGGATTTTAACGAAGCAATAAAGGTATTTTGCAATAAGACACCCAATAACAATGTTGCCATCTCAATACAAAACAAAGATGGTCACAGAAAATATTTCAAAAACTGTTAGATAGATTCGTTGCCATCTATGGACATCCAATTTATTGGAAACTGGTTCGATTCCAGTTATGGCAAATTGGTGGCAAATGCTACCTAAAATAATCAAATTCGCATTTTTATGCGAATATAACTAAAAAAAGGAGATATTATGATAAATATTGCAAGAATTATTTTTCTCAACAGAGAAGAAAATTTCTCACATTTAATACTTAACCCATTAGATGTGAGAATCGCATATGTACAAATTAAAGATGAAAAAATTACCAAAAAACAAAAAGAAGCCATTAAAGAAGCAATAAAAGATATTGCTTATCTAAATGGTGTATATTTTGATGGTTGTGAAATTTTATCTATTTTTAAAAATATTGATGGAATGTCACTTAAAAAAGTAGAAAAAATTACTGGCAACTGGGATAAAAGATGTAAGTATGTAGAAGTCATCAAATACGATGATGAAACCGATGAAGATATCTATTTTGATGAAAAACTACATTCTGATTCAGATTTTAATTTTGAGATTCGCTCAACTGATTTTGGCGAATTACAAAATCCTAATGCCATTTTTATTACAGAATTAATTACAGATGAATTAATCTGCGATGAAAATGGCTACTTTGAAAGAGCATAATGCTCTTTCAGACAACCAATTAGAACCACGATGACTTCCCAATAGGTTTGAGTCCTATCTATTGGTCTTCTTTTTAGATTCGCATAATCTGAAAGGTATAATAAATTAAAAAGGAAGATGATTATATGACAGAATATCCAAAACTATTAAAAAATGGCTACGAATGTGGTCAAGTAATTGATTATGACTTTGAAACTGGCGAAACTATTGTTCAACTAATTTATAAACCAAATCAATATATAAGGGCAAAGGGGATTCGCAATGCCATCAATGACTTGCGATACAAAAGCAAATTCGGTTCAAAGGGTTATTTTGTCTGCCTTAATCATTACGAAGATGGATGGTACATTATTGCTCAATCCGAAACTTTAAAATGGTTTGATAGTGTGAATGATAATTACTATGCTCATCGCTATAATGAAAGAAAGACATTACAAGATGCCCAAAACAATGAATCAAAAAGCATATCAATTGTTTTTGGCAAAGAAAGTGGAATTGACACTTTTAATCGTTCAAAAAATAGTCATAAAAATGGCTATGCAAGAGAAGTCAAACGAATTGATAGCAATAAAAAAAATGGTTATGGCATCAAAGGTGACTTTATTTCACTAACTATGTCAAAACCAACCACATTATACGAAAACAGACTTTACCTTGACTGTTCAAGGGGAAAAACCTACAAAGAAGATGTTATTCACTTATTTGACATCAAAGATAGCAAGGTTCATCTTATTGCAAAAGGAAATCGCATTTCTGATATATGGGATGATATGGAAAAATGGTTCTCTAATCAAGCAGAAATTAGTATGCTAACCTTATTTGATATTATCACTAAACATACAAAAGATAAAGAGAAATTACTCCAATTTGCAGATTTTTTATACGAATATTGCAATAGAAATTCCTATTATTTCTCTGATGTTGACCAATGGCTTGAACATCAAATGGTTTCTGAAATAATTCATCAACCATTGACAGAAATGGAAGATGTAACCAATGATGAATGCTATCTTGAATAGCATCCATCAAACTTTGCCAATTTACCGATTAAGCACCACGATGACTGCTCTAATTGGTTTGAATCCAATCTATCGGTTTTTCTTTCAGATTCGCTTTTTCTGAAAGATATAATTAAAAAGGAAGTGAAAAAATGAGTATTAAAACTAAATGGCTTGATGCAAGACAAATCAAAGAGTTAAGAAAAAATACTGCTTTTGTTGGTTCACAAGAGTTAACAGAAGAGTTAGATGACTTTATAATAAATAATAAACACAATGATGGTGCTTATTTAATAAATATTCTTTCTGATGACTGCATCAGAGAATTGCAGAAATTAGGCAGAGAATTCTTCATATCTCCACTTTTCACAAGAGATATGAGAGAAAATCTCTCCGATGAAGAATTAGAATACAAATTAAACGAAATTTATGGATAGGCATCTATCCATCTATCCATTTGGCACTACAATGACTGTCCGATGTGGTTTGACTCCACCGATGGATTTTCCTTTTAGATTCGCATAATCTAAAGGATATAATAAATTTTAAAGGAGATGAAAAAATGACATTCACACAGACTTTTATCAAAAGAAATATTTACAATAATGTAGAAAACATAATCGAAATTGTCGACTATACTTTAATCGACAATATAACTGATATAACATCAGATTTCGATATAGAAGAATTAAATAATATCTTTAACAACGAAGAATTAGAAATTCATTGGTTGTTAGACAACGATAACAAATATATTGAAATTTGTCTAAATACTAATGTCGACTTCATCTATTGGTTTACAATTAATTTTGAACCAAACTTCGACATAAAACAAATGTTAGATGTTTTTTTAAGCAAAATTGAACAAAATGCTCAAATTGACTTAATTGAAGATAATAATAGACAAATTCTCAAAATAGGGGGAAAATAAATGATAAAAAGCATTACAGAAGCATTAATGATAGTAACTGCATTACCAAACTGCGACATAGCAATAAAAAACGAAAGAATAGTAGCCAAAGCAAAAGATGGCTACAGAATACTTATTTCATACGAAACAAGTAAAAATATCTTGCTTAAATCAAAAAAAATAGAAATCGATGAAAAATATCTAATAGCAGATGATAAATTTAAGGCTAATATCAATTTTTTTATCGATAAAGCCGATAATTTTAAAATCGGCATCATAGAAGAAGAATAATCTTCTTCTATCTCTAATATAGACATCTGCATTTGCAGAAACTGGTGCTAATTCCAGTATAGAGATTTGGTAGCGAATACTACTTTAAAAAATTCAGATTCGCATTTTTATGCGAATATAATTAATTTAAAGGAGAGATAATAATATGTTTGGAGAAAATTTAGAAAAATTTATCGAAAACAATATAGAATTTGCTCATCAAGGGAATAGACCGAACCAAAAGATTTATTTCAACATAGAAGAAAGCAAATTTATAAAAATCAATTACTGTGGGAATCAAACATTCTCACAAGATGAAGATAACAATTACATCTTTATCATAGATATAAAAAATTACGAAGACTTCACAAATAACTGCAGTTATTGTAATGGGGATGAAAATGGAAATGACTGTCTTAAATGTAAAAATTGGGATGAATGCCAAGCAGAATCACTCTATGACTTCATTAGAGAACACATAGATGATGATTTTGGAATAAGACACCAAATTGAATCTTTATTAGACAATGTTCATTTTAATGAAATTATTGAGTTAGATTTAGAACTGGAAAAGGAATTCGGAGAATATCACAAATACCTTAATAAAGCATTTAATAATAATTATGGAGTTGAACAATATATAGACCCAGTAATCGATGGCATAATAGATTATGGCTTCTCTGTTGATATGATTCACCGATTAGATGCATTTAATGATAAAGTATATCTGTACAACGAATGTGATTATCTTGCAACAAGATATGAGCATTCAGAGAATCCAAAATGCAGAAAAATTGTCGCATTACTACAAGATTGCAATATATTACAAGCATTAGAAGTCATAAAAAATAATTAAAATTATAATCATAGGGGGAATACAAAATGAATATCGAAGAAAAAATCGAAGCAAAAATCGAAGAAATAATAGAAATTATAGCAGATGTCTGCTATGTAGACATACTTTACGATGAAGAAGATGAAATAGGATTAAGGCATCTTGATATAAGTATAGATGAAGATGCCGACTTAAAACAATTAGAAGAACAAATAAATGCTTTAGAACATTGCTCTGTTTATGTCGGTGAAGAAGAAGATAACAATAATATCTTCTATATCAACATCGATTACAGAGATGAAATAGAATAAATATTCTATTTATCAATAAAGCACCACGATGACTGCTCCAAGTGGTTTGAGTCCACTATATTGATTTTCTCTTGAGATTCGCATATTTTCAAGAGTATAATTAATTATTTAGGAAATGATAAAATGAAAGTAAATATCAGAACAAAATATTATTATGAAAAAAACAACGAAGATGTCGAAATTACCCTAAAAATCAAAGGTGATTATAATATTGCGAATTTAATTAATCAATTCGCTTACATCAAGCATCAAAAAAATCAATTTTTCTATTTCGATTCTTTTTATGGAATCGAATTCGACATAGATAAGTCAGATATCTATGAATTATCTGCATCTGACTTAACTGTTGAAGAAATGGAATTAATTAGAACAATTTATTCAATATTGGATTATTACAATGTCTATGATGAAAGTAATATTCCAATCAAGTATATGAAATTAGATTATATAACATTTAATGCCGAATTATAATTCGGCACAAACATTTATATAGGATGAAGTTTAAACTATATGTGTGCATCATTGAAGATTCGCAAATTTATAAAAATATAAGGTGACAAGATGAAAATTGAAAAAGAATTTGAAAAAATGAGCAATAAAAAAAAAGAACAATTAATTAATGCAATTAATAATGTCTTGACAAACTGCTTACATAGAAATAAATGTACTGTCAATCACGAACACAAGAATTTTAAAGAATTCTTGGCATATAATGTGAAAGATAGCGAAGAAGTAATCGACCATAATATTGAATATTACAAACTCAACTGTCCAATCGAATTCTTGAATGTTCAAGCAATAATCGAAAGCGACAATGACTATGTACCATTGATTGATGATTGGTACTTAAATGTATTTGTAATTTATGAATGCGATTACGATGAATTAATTGAAGATGGAGTATTAATTGAATTACAATAAAAAGGTTTGATAATAATGAGTAAAGTTTACCCAAGACCAAGGAAAAAATCTTTGAAAAAAAGATTGATAGAAAAAATGATTAAATACCCATTATTATTTTGGATAATAATTGGTATAGCATTTATAATATTTTTACTAATCTTATGGAATTCAAAAGGACAGACCTATGGTTACCTTTAATTCCTTATTTTTTTATTATTCATATGGAAGTGTAGTTTTGACTATATGATGGCAATTCCTATGCCACACTTCCTTTTAGATTCGCAAAATAGGAGAGATAAAATGAAAGAAAAAAAACAATCACATTACAAAAGAATATTCGATGAATATTACAAAGGGTTCGACACTAAAGGTTTACGAACCATAAGTACTGCAATTAAAAAATTTAAAGATAATTTCGTTGTGTATTTTGAAATACAACAATGGAAAGAAAACAAGAAAAAAAACTTGTTTGATTACACTTACATCGTTGTCGATGAAAATGACAATGTTGTCGAAGATGAAGCCAATGGTGGACTAACCATTTGGCAAGTTTATCAAAGACTTAATGAAGTTTTCAAATATAAATATATTGATTATACAGATGAATATTTCTGTGTAGCCGATGATATAGACATCTGTGTGCAATGTAATAAATGCGAAGATTGGTGGTAGATTATATGAGTAACTGGTATAAATGCACAGTAACTCAAAAGTGTCTTCAGAAATTATTCAAATATCTGAAGATACATAATTATAATAATTATCATTATTATTTTGTTGAACCAAATCAAGAAGATAGTTTGATAATTGTAGAAATTTATGGTTATAAAACTCTACAAAAATATATTAAATATTTAGAAAAATATAGTATCAAAGTGGAGATGATACAATAAAATTAAAAAATTTATTAGGCATTAATGTCGGCGATGTTGTCGGTGAATGCCAAAAATGTGGTGGAAATTTGGTGATTAAAAAAGGTAGATTCGGCTTATTTGTCGGATGTAGCAATTTCCACGAAAAAGGGTGCAAATGCACCTATTCATATGAGCATTTTGATATCAAAAATAGTGATAAATGCTCTAAAAATGTAAAGTTAGCAATAAAGGAATTGGGAAAAAAATTACTATTATAACCAAAACCTTTATATAGGATGTCGAATAAACTATATGTGTGAATCATTGAGATTCGCAAATTTACCAAAATATAGGAAATGATTACAATGCAAATTAAAATATTTCAATTTAACAAATTTGGCAAAATAATGCCAAGAAGATTTTTAACAAAAATCGTAGGAATGCACTTCTACGATTTTGATGTTAAGAACTTAAATATCGGTGAACAAGTCTTTCTTAAAGAAAGCACCGAATTCGCTCAAGGATTAGAAGTTTATAATTCAAAAAATCAACGAATCGGTAGTATTTTTGAAAGAATAGATGGGGAAAATTTGATTGAAGATAAATATTTCAATAATCACAGAATGTTTCTTTTTTACAAAGGATACAACTTTTATATAAAAGAAATACACAGAAATGTGATTATTATAGATGCTATAATCAAATAGCATCTATTATGGGGGAATACAAATGGGAAACAAATTAAATCAAGCACACAAATACAAAACAAAAATCAATATTAAAGAACAAGAACAAAGACAGAAAGACCTTATGCAAACTATTAAATTTTATGAAAATAATAAAATGTTTAACTTAATGGTGATATAATGAGTACTGGAACAAAAATTGTTGAAAAGATACAAGAAAGGGAGCAAATCTTTGATTCCCAAAGTGAAGAGAACAAAATCAAAATGATAATTGTTGATATGGATATGAAAGATTCATTAACTGTCAACAATGAGATATGTGATTGCGATGTTTGGGAATCAAAGACAAGAGTGGGTATTTCTCACATCGGAATGGATTACGAAATCTTATTTATGACTGAAAATGCTTTTATTGAAGTCAGAGAAATCATCGATAAAATAAATCGTTTACCTTTCGTAGAAGCACATTACGATAGAGAGCAAATCGAAACTGCTATAGAAGATGAAGAAGAATGGGTAGGTGTCACTATTTACACCCATATTGATGCAAAATATCAATTTAAGGCATATGACATCGAATATTTTGATATAGATTATTATAAAAGGAGATACAATGAACAATTATAAAACTTTGATTGAAGATTTAATTGAAATTGCTCAAGCAAATGGTGAATATATTGGTGCTTGGGATGATGAAACCGACAATAAAGAAGTAATCGCAAAATTTGAGTCACTAATGATTCAAAAATGTGATAAATATGACATCGAAGTAAAAGATTATAAATATTATAAACATCTATACTCTGATGTTGAAATTGGCGATGAAAGAGCATTTGCTCTTTACGAAGAGTTAGAAAAAAAAATTAAAAATTTAATATTAGGGGGAATCCAATGAATACTGAAGAACAAGAAAAATTTGCAAAAATATTTTATGATGATTATTCTTTTGTACTTATGGAAACAGAAGAAGATTTTGCAGAATTATATAAAGTTTTTAAATTTTGCCTATGGAGAGAAGATGAAAATCTCTCCGACAATGGCATACAAAATATATGGAAAATTGTCATTGGGGAATATGTAAAGGATAATCGTGGAAGAAAATTTGATAATTATGAAGACAGAAAAGAACAAAGAAAATATTTGCTTAAAAATGCAAAAAAATGTCTTCACAAATTAGATAATGAAGAATTAAGGAGCATCATCTTTGAGAATGAATTAAGGGATGTAGAAGACTCTGAATTGAATGATTATTGGGGAATCAAACAATCAGATTTAATTAAAGGATATAATGAAGACATTACACAAGCAACTATTGATGCTTACTCTAATGTTGAAGATAATAGGAAAATGATTGCAGAGAGAATAGATAAACTCTCTCCAGTAGCAATTGCAAAAATTACTAAAATTATTAATGGGTGATAAAAATGCCAAGCGAATGGACACGAACAGATTTATTATTAAAGTGGTTTGAGTTATCTTCTGAAGAACAAGATAAGTTATTGCAAGATATTACTGAAACAGATATAACTGTAGAAGATATTATAGCAACCGATGTAGAAGAATTGTGGAATCAAATACTGGATGCAGATAAAGGTCAAGTATGGGATTTATTAGGTATTGATTGTTCCAAATGCGACCAAAATGCCGAATTCTTCTGCAACGAAAGATGTAGTGGATATTATGGATGCTACGATGGTTGCAAAGAAGAACACATAATATGTGATTATTATGGTGATTCCAAAAGTTTATATTGGTGTTCAGATGAAAAAATAAGCGATTTAATAATCTCTTTCATTCTTGGGGGATGGAGAGCAGTATTAGATTACTATGTCGAAGATGGAGCAAAAATCAATTTAAATGCGATGCAAACAATTAAAAAGTTTTTAGAAGCCCACTACAAATGTGATGATGAAACACAAATCTATGCAATCGGAAGTGCAGATAAAGATGTAGAAAAACTTATTTCAAATATCGAAGAATTATTAAGTGAATTTCACAATAAAACTAATAGAAAAAATTATCTTGAATATGATAATGATAAAATTACTATTACTTTATTTGAACCATCCAAATAGAAACATTTATATAGGATGCCGAACAAAGTATTATTGTGAATTAAATTCACAAATTTTTTAGGAAGTGACAAAATGAAAGATTGGTACAGACAAGCAGATGTAGATATTGTATCTACAAATGTAGAATGGTTAGAGAAAGACTATTGCAAGGGCAAAGATATTAAAGCCGATGCTTTAGATTTTCTTGAAAGAGTTAATGTGACAGATGAAATTAAAGAAGCGATTGATTACATCAGTAAACAAGAAAGCAATGATGAAATTATTGAAGTTATCAATTGCTTAACTTATGAAGATATCCCTTGCTCTGAAAAAGAGTATAGGGAGTATAAGGGGGAATAAAAATGGAAAGCAGTATATATAATGAAGTGTATACAGATACAATTGATGATATTCTAAAAAAATTAGGATATGAAGTTTGTCATTCAAAAGCATATGTACATATTACAAGAGATTGTATCGACCATCAATCTGTAGTCATTGATAATTGGAAAGTAGAATACAATGTTAATATCACTCCAAAATATTTAAATACAGAATTGATTATCGAAGAACAATGTGAAAAAGACTATGAAATCTTTTATGAAAATTATACTTGTAATGGTACAAATTTATACATCAATATGACTCAATTAAAAGAAAACTTAAGACTTGGTCGCTATATTAACTGGGTTAAAATTATTGATACTATTGATAAAATTGATGTATATTATGAAGATGACAAAATCATTTTAAGATTTTATAACGAACATAACAGATTACTGGATAAAGCAAGTTTCTGTGGAACTAAACAACAAGCAGAACAACTTTCAAACCAACTTAAAAATGGAATTAAATCCGAATTTTATGGGGATGATGTAGATGCAAATTAATTTAATAAACTGTATAGATATTGAAGATTTTTGTAATTATATTGCAGAATGTAAATGGGAAGATTACTCCGAATGGGGTCATATGGATTACAAAACATATGATATAGATGAAATCCACGATATCGGATTGCAATATCCAATTTGCAACGATATGCTCATTGAAGATTTAGGAGATTTTGAATACTTTGCTATGTATGATAATTTTCTAAATCAATATGAAAAAACTCTCATCAGAACAATTAATAAAAAAGCAGAAAAACTATATGATAAAAATTGCGATTACAGAGTAGATGATGAAAGAGCATATAGACAATTAATCTTTGGGGGAAAATAAAATGGCATATATGATTGATGACTATATGTCAAAAATCCCAACAAAAGAATTAAATTCTGATGCTTTAATTAGAAAATTCTATACTAATTATGGATTATTTCAAGGATTGAATACACAAGATGCTTTTGTTCATTTTCTTGAAGTAGCATATGATGTATTTGATGCATTGGGTAGTGTTTATCGATTTGAATTTCAAGAAATACTGGATACAGTATGGAAAAATGAATATGAATTAAAAGATAATATAGATATGATTGCAATTGTTGAAGAAATTGAACAAAAATTTAGATATCGCACAATAAGAGTGGTAAAATGTTAATTAAACAATTAATATTAATGTTTTTTTCTGATATCGGAATGTATTTCGATATCGAAAAGCAACATCAAAAAAGGAACGAAAAACTAAAAACAAAAAATCTTTATAATTTTATTGAATAGGTGATATAATGACAGATTACATAACTTTAGCAGATTTAAATCATCTTGCAAACAAAAAAGGTATTGAACCTAAAGAATTAAAGATATTTATAACTAAAGATGATGGAAAATTCTTTAAGGAAAGTGCAGAAATAGGCAAACAAGCATTCATCGATGAAGATAATGATATAAGAATTATAACAAAAAATAATATCGATATTCTTCGTAATATGGAGTATTCTCAAGCAGTAGAAATTATCGAAGCCTTTTTAGATGAGTATAACAATGCATCTTGTCCTACAATGGAATTCTTTAGTGGAGAAACACTTGTTATCTCACAAAGTAATTTGGGCAGACAAGAAGTATTATCAAATTTAAAAAGGGGTGATGAATATTTAGGTAAAGATGTAGCCGACAAATATGATATCGAACGAACTATTTGGAATATCACAGATGATATAGGGGCTACATTACTCTCATATGCATTAGATTATGCTTGTGAAAACGAAATTGAGATTTTAAACAATGATTAAAGAAGATTAAGTAAGGGGATACTATCATGTATGAAAAATACTGGGTTTTTACTGTGGCACTTGCAGAATCAGAAGATATAAAAGTGCCAATACAATTTTACTACGATGAAGATGGCTATATTGCTAAAATATTAGCAATGAAAACATTGCAAAAGAATGAATATGCAAAATATGGCGAATTATATTCACGAATAAGTGAATATGATACAATATTTATTCATATCATCAAAAAAATAATACCAAATCATAAAAAAATTGAAATATATCATAATGAATTAAAAATTAATTATTTATGTTCATTATTGAATGAAAAAGATGAATTATATAAGGAAGTGATATAAATGACAAGTTTAGAAGATATTAATACAGACAGTATGGCATATAAAATAGGAAATTTTCTGTTGGCTTATAACGAATGGACAACTGGAGAAGTGGTAGTTAAATTAGAGAACAATGATGGTGGCGAATATCTTAAAATTAATCGCATCAGAATTGATGAAGAAAATGACATTGTTATCGATGTATCTTCTTATTAAGGTTGTGATATATTGATAGGAATGACATTGGCTTTTATAGGGCTTGGATTAGGCATTAAGGGGGCAAAAGATTTAGCAAAAATGACTGCAATGGAAATCAGAGAAAGAAATTGTGAATTAACAGAACCTTATGATGTGATGCATCATTTGGGTATCAAAAGAGTGAATGGAGCATATCAAGATTATCAGTTAAAATATTATCTTGATTTTCTTGATAGCAAAAAACCACTAACGAAAGAAGAAATTCATCATTATACAAATAAATATCAAAATTTTATCAAAAAAGATAAAATCAAGCAACAAAATAAACAATTAAGCGAATATGATAAAATGGTTCAGATGTGGAATAGTAAAAAAAGAAATGGTGCTTATAAAAAAAATGTATGGACAATTAGTCATTGGCTTCATTTAAGCACTTTTGAACATCAAAATCGTTTAGACAAATTATATAATGAAACAATTTTGGGAGAAATGTGCGAAAGAGAACCAGTATTAAGAATGAAAAATAATGTCAGAACTGAATATTGGATTTTCAATAAGCAACCTTTATCAATGTTTAAGCGAAAATATTATGATGTCTGTTGTCGAAAAATAGGATATGATGCATAAAAGGATGTGATATATTGAAACATAGCGATAAAATTATTAAAGAAATTGAACAAATTGTTGATGTTGTAATTTTAAGCGAACCCAATGTTTATGGGGGCTTTAAAAGAGATTACCAGTCTTGGAAACAATATAGCATTAGCATTAGTGTTGAAAAGAATATCAAGAACTATAGAGAGCAATTACAAAGATGTTACTTAAAAATGATGTATATGCTCAACAAGGAATTTGGCTTCATCGATTATAAATTTAAAGAAACTGGCAATAAATATGTAAAGACCATTAATGTTCGTATTAAATATGAATAACAACATTTATATAGGATGAAGTGCAATATATAAGTAGGGGAAGTTAATTGGGGTTAATGTGATATAAATCAAACATTAACTATGGTTGTGGAAGTGGGCATATTCCCCCCTAAAAATAAAAAGGAAGTGAGTTAAATGAAAGAATTAAATATTGAAAACCTTATATCTCTTGTTGAAGCAAGAGAAAGATACAATACTCTTGTAGAGTTTGAACTTGAAAATGAAGAAGACTTAAAAGATGTTAAAAGATGTGCAGAAAGAGAATCTCAAATAGATTTCTCTGAAATACCTTTAGATGAAACTATTGATACTATTGATGATATTATCTATGAAGCATCAAAATCATTACAAGATAAAGCAAATATGTGGTTTTATCTTGACAGTAGAACCAAAATGATGGCAGAATTAGTTTCTGTACATAATAAAACTTGGTATGATATATACCTATTATATGATTATCTGACAAATGATTTTGTTGAAGATTTTGTCAGATGGAATCAACAAGAAGTTTATTGTACTGCAAAAGCATACGATAAAGAAAAGGAAGAATTTATAACTGTCAATTGCTCACCAAGACAATATGCAGAAGATTTAATTGCCGACTGCATTAGCGAATTTGACATATTAATGTCCAATAATGAGTCTTGGAGTGGATATACCATCGATTGTGATTTCTTTGAAGATGGCATATTGCAAGGTGTAGCAAAGTCTTTATATCAACCTATTATTGATATAGCAAAAAAACACCATATTGAATGCCTTATTGAAGATAAAGCATACGAAGAGATAATGGGGAAAAAATTAGAGCATTAAGGAGTTATATAATGTTTTTTAATGTAGTCAACCAAGCAGTATATCAAACAGAAAGATGGAGAATGCTTTCTATACTCTTGCAAAGGCAAGATATCAAATTACAAAGCCTAAAAATTGGTGTATGTCATTTATCTGAAGTTAATATCGATTTTGATATCTATATGACTTTTACAAAAACATATATCGACAATATTGATTATAGTGACTGCTACGAAGTCACCTTTAATGGTCAAAGGGATATTCAAGACATCTTCATTCATCGTTGTGATATTGAAACAATCACAATTGATTATGAAGAAAATATCATTGACACTTGGCTATATTTATTAGATATCGACAAGGATGATTTTGAAGATATGACAGAAAAACTTCGCACTTCTTATTATAATATATAAGGGGATGATATTATAACTATATATACTTTACACAAGGGGCAAGTAAATGCCCCAAGAATCTTTATGACAAAAGATAAGGAATTCATTTATCTTGAAAAAGAAAATGACCCTAAACAATATAGATACAATCTTAAAAATGGCAATTTTGAACGAATTAATCACTATAAAACAACTGGAGTTAAAGTAACTCCAGTAAAAGTAGCGAATATCACAAAATGGTTTACAGATTGCACTTTAGTTACAAAAGAGCATAAATTTGCAAGATTATTTTGGTTTAACAAATCACATAAACTATTAAGGAGATATAAATCTCCAGTCAGATACATTGAGCATTTTGCTACATTTGAGCCTACTTTAACATTTGAGAAATGGGATGCGATTGATATGCATTTTAAGGATGTTGATGAGCATTTGGAAGTGATGGAAAGAAATGATGGCGAAATTTATACATATCATCATTTTCTATTCGATTTTGAACCATCAGAATTTGACAAGCAAATGTTAAAGATAATTAAAAAATACAATATGCAATTAAGTATGAAAGAATTTCAGTATGTAATGCATAGTTATAATGTAAAGCAATTAAAAATATATCACGAATTGCTTGAATATAGCCATATGCCTCAATTTTCAGATTTATTTGGATGTAAAAGAGTTAGTTATTCTGCTTATCAAAGAATTGAAAACTGTTTAGAATATGCATTCAATAATGAACATCCATCTTCCATTAGAGATTCTATATTAGAAACTATAGAAGATTTTAATTTAGATATTAAGGCTTTTATTAGGTTTTTAGATAGAATGAAAAGAGTGGAAAGTATTGATATTGAATATCTCTTTAATGGCAGACATTATTATGACTATCTGAATATGCAATATTCTCTAAAAAAAGGGAAATCAGTAAAAGTGGAAAAATATCCAAAATTTTTCGCTACACAATTTCTGATTACTAAAAAAGATTTTGCAATTATGAAACAGAGTATCAATGAAATAAGTTTCGCAAGAATGTCTGCAAAGAATCAACATTATGAATATCAAACACAAAAATATTCTATTGTTGTACCAAAACATTCAACAGAGATTGAAGTAGAAGCCGATACACTTAAACATTGTGTTAGGTCTTATATTCAACCAATGTGTGATGGTAAAACTTGCATTCTCTTTTTGAGAGAAACTAAAGACTTGGATACTCCTTTGGTAACCATAGAAGTTAAAAAGGGTGTATTGCTCCAAGCATATGGGAAAGAAGATAGTAAACCGACTGATGAAGAACTTAAATTCATAAAAAATTGGGCTAAAAGGCAACACATCGCTCTTTCTTGGTGTTGGAATGTCTAAAAACCCCATTTTTTCTATAAAAAATAAACAAGGTGATATATATGGAAAGCGACTTTTATAGTTTAAACAACAAAAAACAAGTAGAATTTCTTGCTTGTATCAGAAGAATAGGTATGCAAATTATTTATGGTACTTATAAGCCAATTCAATTAAGCATTTTAGTGCCATTTTGCGATTATATGGATGAAACAGATGCAGTTATATATTTAACTGTCATTAAAGATTTTAAAGATGCAATAGAACCATTTTCTTCAGATGACTTACTATATGCTTTTGGTAAATTTGTACCACAAATTCATTGTGAAGAAGAAGCGATTCTCTATATGGATGAAGAATATGATTTCTAAATCAATCATATTTTTCATTCTATTTTATACAAACAACACAAACATTTATATACCATTAAGGACATACTATATATATGGAATGGTGATACGAAATGTTCCAAGAAGCGAAGAAAAAAAATGTTAGATTAAAGGAAATTGATGATAATTATCATCATTGCTTTGGTGATGAAAGTAATTGTAATTGGGCTTTGATTAATTTTGAAAACAATTATAATACTGTAATGACCAAATATATGTGTATGTTTCATCGCTTACAAAAAAGTGGTGAAAAACAGATTGTTGAACAAATAGCAGATGCCTTATATCAAGGCAAACTACAAAAGGCTTGGATATTAAGCACAAAATTATAGGGGGAATTAAATGACCACACAAGCAAGAATAAATGACATAAATAAATCATTAAAGGAATTGTTGGTTGAAAAAAGTGAAAAACAATCCCAAGACATTTATATGGATAATGGGGAAATCAAATTCAGAATTAAATCATCAAGGGATGGCTATCACACTACAATCTTCGATGGCGAATCTTGGAGATGTACTTGCGAATATTATCATTATCGCAAAGGATACTGCAGACATATCAAAGAAGCGAAATTAATGTTCGCTACATTGAATGATAAACTACAAAAATGTATGGAAGTGGAATAATGGATGAACAAGCACTTGTAGATATTCTTCAGAGTATTACAAATACTCTTGAAGATTTAAATGATGAAGTTAAAGATTTAAAGGAAGATATGAGAGCATTAAAAAAAGGCACACTTAAGGAGATGAATCAATACATCAATAATAATGATGATAGTGAAATTAAAGCAAGAATTGAATCCCTTGAAACAACTGTGGAATCAGATATTAAAGACATACAAAAACTTAAAGAAGAAATTGAAAACATTAAGAGTACAATGAAAATTCAACATATGTTAGTGGATGAGATGATATAAATGATTAGAGATTGTAAAAAAATTGAAATTAAAAAAGATGGCTCTGAATACCTTGAATATGATAGAGTCATCAGAAATAATGGTGAATTAACCAAATGGGGAAAAGAATTATACGAAGAAGAAGAGAAAGCAAATGTGGTTTTTGACCCAGTCACAAAAAAATATTACAAAACTACAGTTATAACCAAGGGGGAATCCGATGAGCATTAAGATTAATAATGAAGTCAAAAGATTAGTAAGTAATTATTGCCCAGTCAACCTAACTATCGTTAATCAAGGAGATAGTGGGGATGCAGTCTTTTTTGATATTATAGAAGAAGATGATAATATGATATATGCAGAAACTGGCTTAAATCAATTATCTCAATTTGTTATCACCCATCTTCCCTTGCTTACAGTTAAATATAGCCCATATGAAATTAATGATGATGGGCAACAAGTTTGGATGATTGAGTTTTCAAATTTAACACTTGATAATGAAATCTTCGACCTTGCAAACTTTTACTGTCCAGTAGGGGTCAATATGACTTGTTCATCACTTCAACTCAATGGTATGTCTTGCGAATTTATGGATATGTTTAATAACACATCAAGGGCATTAATGGGAGCATATCAATTGATTGAAATTATTACTGAAAAATATCCTTTCCTTTCTCATCATATAAAATTATATGATAAAGAAGAAAATGAAGAACAAATGTTTTGTATTGATTTTTTATATCAAGAATAGAAACATTTATATATGATGAAAAAGATACTATATGTATGCAATGATAGGAGAAATATTATGGCTAATGAAAAAACATTATATGACTATTGTAAGGAAATTTCAAGTTTATACGAACTCGAATCTCAATTATCAACATTAAGAATAAAATGTGATGATAATATTAGAGATAAAATCATCGATAGAATTCTTGACCTTGAAGATGAAATGAGAGATTTAATTAAAGGAGATAAAATATGAGTGAAACATATTTACAATATATCAGAGAAACTGGTGCAGAAATTAAGGAGTTAAATGATAAACTTCATCAAAAAAATGAAGAAATCATTAAACTTCATAAGGAAATTGCTAACCTAAAAAAACAAATAGGTAAGCAAGAAGAAGAGATGGATAGAATTTCTGACATTAACCACTACTGGCACGATGAATATCAATCTGTCTTTAAAGACAAATGTGATATGGAACAGAAATTAGATATAATGGCAAATGCCATTGAAGTCATCGCTCCTAAATTAAAAGAAGCGATTGACAAAGATTTAGAAAATGGAGAATTTTTCTCTGAACTTCTTCAGAATACCAAGAACAAATACAGATGGTGCTATTAAACCATCTGCAATAATTTTTCGTAGGTGATATAATGGATACAGTATGGAGCATTAATTCAAATAAGTGTAAGCAATGCTACACTTGTGTAAGGGCTTGTTCTTTTGTTAACAAGGATGATGGCTTTTTAGGATTTTTAACCATTAGTCCAAATGGGAAAGTATGGTTTAATGGCGAATCATATGGTTGCTCTTGCCACCATTGTGGAGCAAGAATCTTGAGAGATGAAAATGGCAAACTTACTGCTATTCTTGGAAAAGATGCAGAAAATAAGAATGCCATTGAAATTAAAGGTTATCTCTGCAACCATATTTGCCCTAATGATGCGATGGATATCACAAGGTGGTGATATCCTTGCAAATTAAGTCAGAAAATATTGAATCATATTGTTATCCGATTCCACAATTGGTTTGTGAAGTAAATCAAGCAAATAAGCAACAAATCGATGCAATAATGTTATTGGGGTTTTTTGATTGGGAATTATATGATTGGTTCATAGATATGAAAGAAACAAATATGAATTATATTAAAAGCGAATGTATTAAAAATTATATTGAATTATTTGCCGATAGTGGTGAATTAAGAGAAATTGAAAAAATATTAAAATGGTGATATTATGATAAGTGTAAAACAGAAAATTCAAAAAGATTATGATAGTACCTATCATCTGCATAAAATAGGATTAGAAGATGCAGAAGTGGTTCTTTCATTCTTTGATTTGAATATGATTCTTTTTGAAAAATTAGGAATAAAGAATCAAGCAAAAAATTATAGAGAAATGTGTGCAGAACTTCTAATTGCATCAAAAAATCAAGATGCTTGTTTTGATGTTGATTCTGAAGTTTTTAGATTGTTGAATGATTTTATGTTGGAAATAGATTTATGTTGAATAATAAATTTTTTGGGGATATATAAAATGGTATCAAGAATAGCAAATCAGTTATATGAACAAAATGTAATTCTACAAAAAGAATTAGCAGAAATGAATGAAAAATTAGAATCACTTGAAAATGCAATAAAGCATTTAACTAATGTAGTAGGCGATGTCGCTTATGTATTGGATAGCAAATAGGGGGTAATATAATGTGCAAAGAATGTAAAAACTGTAAATATTCAGAACCAATATATTTTAAAGATGAAGAAAATGGAGAATTCTATGCTTTCAAAAACATAGTATTCTGTAATAAAAAAGATGATTTTGTCAAAGAGGGTCAATAAAATGTGTGAATATCAAAATGGAACAATATGCGAATGTGAATATGTAAATGATAATGTCTGCACAAATCCAAGCGATTGTGCTTTCTTTCTTGCATACGATAAAGAAGAAGCCCTATATGACTATATTCATTTAAGGGAAAATATAGCGAAATATGAATATATCGCTTACAATGACTTCAAATATCTCAATGATGGTGATATAGAGCCTTTATACTGGTATAATCTTGCAAAGAATGATGAATATGACCAATGGCTTATCGCATTATGCGAAAGATGGGATATTGAATTAGATTATCACAAATTGGAAGAAGATAATATCGCAGAAGAAATTTATTGGATGGAAGAAACCTTGCTCAATAAACTTAATCGTATTATCTTCAAAGGAAATCCTTTCAATAAGGTAGGAAGTGATGTGGATGATTCTGAATAAAAGAGAAATCCTAATTGCTTACTTGACTGCCTTAAGAAAAAGTTGCGAACCTTTATACGAATATCAAAAACCAAAAATCAAAATGGAGTTGGAATACTGGAAAAAACAAATGGAAAAAATCAATGGCTTTCAGATATTAGATGATTTGAGTGATAAAGATTTGATTATCAAATTTCATATCAAGCCATCACTTATTAATATGAAATATATTGGTGTTGAAATTGATAAAATACAAGAGAACTTAAAAACAGATTTTGAAGAAAAATTAGAAGTGGCAGAAGAACAATTAGATATATAAGGAGAGTGAGTGATAATGACAGATAAAATGTTATTTGCGAAAAACGAAGTTGTCAGACTAATGAAAGAGAACATCGGCGAAAACAAGATGATATCAGAAAGAGTGAAAGTGGAAATGAATGTCTTTCTTTCTTGCATTCTTAAGGAAGTTTGTGCAGAACTGGATAAGTATCCATATACAGTATTGGATTACTCAATGCTCAAGGAATGCATCGCTCCATATATGGATAAGGATAAGTTAAGGGCAGAAAGAGAAAGGCTTGTAAAACACTTGGAAGCGATAGAAAGCGATTGTAAGTTGATGAAACTTGATTTAAAGAATACATTAGGGGATGATATCGATGCCGAAGATGTACGCAATAACCAAACAGAATGAGATTAAAGCATTGTTCTTTGATAAGGAAGATGCCGAAAGATACCCCTATCAAATGGTTGACCAAGATTTATGTGTTGAGTTAGTGGAGATTGATGGGTCATTGGTTTTTTTAGGTGATGATAATGGCTCTGATATCTGAAAGGGGATTGTTCTAAAGGTGATATTGTGATTGGAGAGCGAATTAAACTTTCAAATGAGCAAATTATGTGTGTGATAAAATCTTTTGTGGAGTATTCTGCAGATTTGGAAGCAGATGTGAAGCGATTGAATAAGGAAAATGAGCAGTTAAAGAAAGAATTGGATAGTTTTAAGCCAGTAATCTTTCAAGATGCACGAAAGGGAACTGTCATACTATACTCTAAAGGTGATAATGATGAGTAAATTTACAAATGTAAATATTAATATAGATGAAGAATTGCTTAATTACTTCGTTGAAGTGGATAAACTTAAAGAAGAGAATAAGCAATTAAAACAAGAGAGAGATTACTGGAAAAATAAATTTAAGGATGGGAGAGAAGAAAATAAGCAATTAAAAAAGACAATAGATGATTTGAATAAAGTTAGTGCAGAAATCTGTGCAACCTTGATATTACAAAGTGTTGAAAATGAATTTATTTATGATGAATAAGGATAAAGGTGATAAAGATGAGTCTAATGTATAAAAAGGGAGATGCAAAAATCTCCCTTATAGAATTAATTTACATTTATCCTACTGAATGGAATTATGCAGTACAAGATATTGTAAAATGGCTTGATAGTTTAAATAGATTAGATAATTTTACTATTATTGATTTGATAGCCGAAATTACTGAAGTTTTTGAAGAAATGATTTATAGCAAATTTGAAACATATAATGATGAAAATGTATGGCATTATGATGACACAAGCACCATCGATGAAACCGATGTAATCAGAATAATGTCCACAATCTAATTTTTTTTCTTTCTTGCTTTCGTTCGTGCTTTTACGAACATAGTAAGGCTTAAATATTATATACAAGATATATATTACCAACACTTTTTCACTTTTCTACCCCTTAATATTATAAAAAAATAAAAAAAAATAAATAGTAGGTATTTAATAAAAATATATATATAAAGTAAGGGAGTAGAAAGACAAAAAAGTGTCTGAAAAATTTCAAGACAATAAATGATTTAAAAGGTGATGATATGGGAGAAGAAGACTTCAATCAAATAGATGAAGATTTATATAATGAATTACAAGAAGAGTATGATAAGGCGAACTATGAAGCCCTAAAGAAGCAGAATGCTAAACTTTTGCAACAAGTTAGGGGTGGCTCTCCATCAATCTTGGAGCAATATAGAAAAAACAATAAAAGCATTACTGCAAGGAATAAAAAGTTAAGGGAAGAGAATGAAGCCTTAAAAAAAGCGAATAAAAAGTATGAAAAAATGCAATTGAGAGATATGCAACACACCAAGATACCGAAGATTTCCGATGATAAAAAGGCATTATGGCAAAGAATGGCTAAAGATTTCAATGAGCAATATAGTATTCAGAGCATTAATGGGTGTCCGAATGTTGATAATATCGTTTTCGACCATTTTTACGAATTGGTTCAGAAATATCCGAATCGTACATTTATCAAATCTACCATAACCAATATGTTAAATGAACAAATCAAATTAAAGCAAAATGCAATTGATAACGAAAAGGCAAACATTGATTTGCTCCTATCTGTCGAAGAAAAGAAAGAAGAATATGGCGATGATTGGGAAAAGTATGTAGATAATAAGGTGATTGACCTATATAACATTACTACAGTAAGCACATTGGAAAAGAATATAGCAAAACTTGAAGATGATATAGCAAACATCAAGGAATGGAAAAAGATTCCACGAACAAGGATTCCACCAACAAGGAATATGGAAAAGGTGAAAAACTCATTATATTATCAAACCATTAATGAATTTAAAAGATTGTATTTCTTATTATCTAATTTGAAGAATATTTGGACATATCAAGGTAATATTGTAGTTTCTTCTTTCTCTCCTAATGATATGCTTTCTGCATTGTGCAAGGAATTGGAAAAGCAAATAGGATTGTGCGAAGAGCCGACCACAAATGAATATTATTTTAACAATGGGGAAGGCAGATTTGTACCTTTTAAGCACGATAGGGATATAGTTAAACAAATACAAAATAACACAACCTTTATCAAGGAAACTGCCAATAGCACTCAATATAAGGATGGCATACTTATCTCTGCTACCGATATTTTTGAGAAAATACCTAACTGGATACAAGGGAAACAGTACAAAAATCAAAACCTTGTAGGGTTCAATAACTGCTTTTACAACATCGAAGAGCAGAAGATAGAGAAATTAAACTATAATGTGCCTTTGTTACCATTGAGAAACACAAAGACTGAATTATATCTTGATGAAGATATTGATGGTGGAGCAATGGAGCATATCTTCAACGAATGCTTTACAAAACAAGATAGAGAAGCCCTACTTGCTTACTTGGGTTGTTGCTTGTATGATAAAGGGTATACACAAAGACAAGAATCCATATTCTTGCTCTCTAAAGGTGAAACTGGAAAAACAACATTCATTAAGGCTATCTGCGAAATATTTTATCAATGGGAATCCCAAATAGTCACCAAACTTTCAGATGAAAAATTCGGTTTATCTATGTTCGGTGAAAATGATTGCATCATCATAGATGAGATACAAGGGGCGAAAAACGATTTTGCAGAGATATTGAAAACAATCAGTACTGGAAGTAACCTTGCAGTAGAAAAGAAAAATAAAAATACCATTAATATTCCATCAGAAACTGTACCAAGATGTTGGTTTATAGGTAACCAATTTCCACGAAATATGTACGATAAATTTGCTGGAGAGGGCGTTTTTAGGCGAGTACTTGTCATAATACCAAAGAAATCAATAAAGGACTTGGGATATCGTTGGCAAGACCTAATAACCGATGAATGTAAGCAATGGTTAGTCCAACAAGCAACAAGAACCTATATCGAACTGGAACTTGATAAGAAATCTATCCCTATTCCATCTATTTCTGCCCAAGAAAAGAAAAATAGGATAGAGAAATGCACATATCCAGAGCGATATTTCGTTAAAGAGCATTTCGCTCCAGTATATGATGATAAAGGTAAAATAGACCAAGAAGAATCAGTAACATATACTGAAATGCATACTTTCATTCATAATTACTTGCTTGATAAAATGCTTGAGCCAACAATCAAGTTAGGAAATAGCCAAACTTTCATCAAGGAAGTCAAAGAAGCCTTGAATCTCCCATCTGAATATCACACAAAGACAAGAAATGGTGAAGTCATTTTTGTAGGCATAAAACCAAAAAGTGTCGAAGCCATCCAAAAATTAGGTGGTCAGTAAAATATATCTGACTGCCCAAAAAATCGGTTTAAGGAAATCAAAAAGAAGCCCAAAGAAACGATATTCAACTTCAAAAGAAGCGATTTCCTTGCTCCTTTTTTGCTTTTTTTCATACTTTTGTGCGAAAATGCCAAAAAAATGGTAGGACATATATATGTAATGACTATTTTTAATAAAAGTAGTAAAAATAACAATATTTATATATGATAAAAAATAAAATTTTACATAAATTATAATGGTGATATAAATGAATAAGATGATGATAGCAAATGTTTGCGAAATCGTAGGAGTATTTTGTGTAGTGCTTTCGGTATTGATTTTTTTGCAGACCATTTTTTCACATAGAATAAGCACTTATCTTATAGGGGAAATCTTTTTATCAACTGGCTTTTTGATATTATATTTCTGCAGAAGTTATGTCTTGCATCTGTACAAAGCCAAATATGGTGAATTGGATGAGTAAATATACATTGGAAGAATCTGTTGATAAAATTACGAACGAACCATACTACAACATCTCCGATGAAAATGGCAATACTGCCTATGGACTAAATTATTCTCAAGCATTCGTGATTTTGCAATGGCTTCAAGCCGACCCCAAATCAGATTCGCAAAATTTAGAGAAAATCTTTACTTTTGGAATTATCATACTTATTGTAATATTAGTATTATTACTGTCTTTCATAATATATGGATTGATGTAAAAATGATAAGAAAATTTACACAAGTGGTGAACTATAATAGGGGATTTGAATTGTCCAATGGATATAAGATATATTTTGATGTTGGTAGTTTTGATGAATGGTGTGTTTATATTGAAGACACCAATGGCAATGCGAAAAGACCAACAGATATTGATTATTTTCAAGAATTATACTATTTAAAACAGCAATATGGTTCGCAATATGTGTATGATTCTTTTTGTTTGGTGTATGATGTTGTAACTGAAAATTGGGATTTGGAAGCAAAAAGGCAATGTGTGGATGTCTGCAGAAAAGTTGCTCAAAAATATGCAGAAGACACATTATTGCTTTGGCTTACTTTTTTTATGACAATGGTCGCAGAAGAAAACAAGAAAAATATGATATTGAAAAAACGCATTAAGCGTCTTGCAGTACATAAAATATTATTGCTTGATGAACCCATTGATGTTGTGGCAAAAAGTATGAATGGTGTTGGATGGCGAACACTTGATGCAGAAATGCAAAAATATGGATTTTAGGTGAAGAAAATGAATGATTATTATAGACTACAATTATCTAATGATATATACAATGAAATTATAGGATTATTAAAGGAAAAAGCAGAAGAATCAGATTCATATCTTGAAATTAAAGATTACATTGAAAAAATCTCTTATCTTGAATATGAAAAAAACAAATATGTAGATACGAAAAGAAAACAAGATTATGCAGTTGAAATCGAACAAAGCACTATCGATGGTTTTATTCGCTTTTTAATACAAGTTAAACATTTTGACCCTAAAAAAGTTGTTGATGCTATACATGAATATTATGATTACATATCATCAATGAATGATAGTTATCTTGAAAAAGAAAAACAACATGACATTACAGAGCGTTTAGAAAAAATCGCATACGATAACGATGCAAATGCATAAAATCAGATTCGCAAAATTTAGAGAAAATCTTTAGTTTTTAAACAATAGAATATATAACTAACATTATGATAGAATTTACTGGTACAGACAAATTATTAAAATTTTGTGATGCCTTAATGGAAATGGACTATGGCTTTCATATCAAAAATTGTGTAAATCCAACAGTACACAATGCTTTGGTTAAAATTACCAATCGTACACAAACAAATACATTAACTTTCATAAGTGATGATATACATAGTATTCGTATATCAAAAGACAACGATGGCAAACCTATTATTGATATTGTTTTGACCAATACACACACATATCGATATTCATATCCCTTTGAAAAGGCAAGATATATACACTTTATTAACGCTGGAGAAACCACTCTCTCATAAGATGTTGAGCCATATATTCTACGAAATCAGATTCGCAAAAATTAGAGAAAATCTTTAATTTTAAGGTTATGGTGATAGAATGGGTGCATTGCCAAGTCAAAAATATGATTATGTATTGGAAGAGTTTGAAAAATATTTATCAATTCGTGGTATTACATTACCTAATGGCATCATAAAGGCATTTTTAGAGGAAGCAGACAAAAAAGAAACAATTTTCATATAAATTTACTATGTCGTTTGCTTTTTTGGTTTCTTGATTTCTTTTTTTATGTCTTTTGGATGTCCTACAATGAAGAAGAGTAATAACGAGGAAGTTAATATGAAGAAACGATTTGAAGTAGATGTGGTGAAACGAATGAGCGAAAAACGATTTGAAGTTAGTTTTGATGAAAAGAGAATAATTGATATTTATGCAGTCAACAAAAACACTACTGAATATGATATTCATAAAAGTTGTGATTTGATAAATTCCTTGTATGAAGAGAATGAGCAGTTAAAGAGAAGATTGGAAAAGATTAATGGTGGATATGGGAATTTGACACATTATAAGGGATTAACTGCAAATGAATGGCTAATTCAAGGGCAAGAAAGAGAACTTAAGAAAAAAGATAAACAGATAAGCGAATGGATAGAGCAACATAGCAAAGACATTGTAAAAATTGGTGAGCAAAATAAACTTATTCAAAATCTGAAAGAGGAGAATGATAAGTTAAAAGAATTGATAAAAGGAAATGTTTTCGGAAAGTATAGGGAAGGTAGTTTAGCAGATTTGGAGTTTAAAGCGATTGCATATGATGATATTGTCAAGTTAGAAATGTCTTACGAGTCAGAACCGAAATTGATGGTGTATTGTAATTATGGAAAAAGAGAGAATATTATGAGTTTCTGTCAGATGTTTATTCCATTTGGTGTCGCTTATGAGATTAAAGAGGTGATTGATAATGAGTAAAGATATTCATAAATGGACTGATGGCAGATATACTTTGATGTTTGATGAGCATACCTTTTTTGTATGGGATAACGAAAAAGAAAGGGAAATGACTGCTTTAGAAGTAACTGAAAGGTTGAACAAGCAACAATCTATCATCAAACATCTTACGATTGAAAAACATCAAGAAAACAAAAGATTTCAAACAATCATTGCGGAACTCAAAGAAGAGAATGATAATTGCAAAAATGATTATCGTGAATTGTTTTCTCATTATGTTGCACTTGAAGAAAAGAATGATATTCTTATTTGGGCGAATGGGAATACTGAAATAATAGAAGATGTTGGAAGGTGTAAAAAACGATTTGTATTTAATTCCAGTCATGTAAAAAAATATCATATCAGAAATGTTTCTCCAAATGGGATAGTCAGATTAGGGAATGGGCATAAAGCACAATGGCGAATAAAAGATGTCAGAACCATAAAAAATATGCTACCCCCTTTTGAAGATTTTAATGCAGAAATATTTCAAGAAATAAAGAATAAGTTTCATACAAAATTTGACAGTAATGTAACTGGGAGAATAATTTATAATATTTATAATGGAACATTCGATGAGTGGATATAAAATGAGCAATAAAAGATTTGTACTTAAAAATGCCTATCCTTTCGATAGGGGAGAATATATATTTGACTCCAATCAAGATAAGTTTTTTATAGAAATAGATGATGTCATAGATTTATTGAATGAACAACAATCTATTATTGATGAGCAGAAAATTGCTATCGATGAAATGATAATTGATTATCAACTATTGCGAACACAATTGTTAATCTGCCAACAACCCAAGAGTGATGATGGTCAGATTCAAGTGTGGGAAATTCCTCCACTACCAAAAGGAAAGAGAATAACATTCACAACATCCGATGGTGAGAAAGATGAGTGAAAGATTTATTATGCATAAATGGAGAGAAGATGAAACTACTCCATTTACTCATTTTAGGATAATTGATAGAAAAGGGAAAATCCCTAATATGTATTTTCTGACAGAAGAGCAGATGCTTATGGTTTATAAATTGTTGAAAAGTAAAAAGATGGTGTTTAGTTGTTATTGAAATAGGTGAAAGGTATGGGTGAAAAGGTGATTGATGATGAGTGAGGAACGATTTACATTAGATTATATTCAATCAACTTGGTGGAGAATTACAGATAATATTACTGGAAAATCAATTGAAAATAAGGAAAGAATGGTTGTTGGTTGGCTTAATTCATTACAAGAAGAAAATGAGCAGTTACAAAAACAAGTGAAATCACTTGAAACTACTATGAATGCAACAAGTGATTATAATGCTTTTTTGCAAGCAGAAGTCAAAGATTTAGAAAAAGAAAATGAACAATTGAAAAATAAAACATCTTTTTTAGAGAAAAGAATAAAATGCAATAATGAAATAGGACATTATACAAATGTGCAAAATAAGAAAAAACTTCTTTTAGATGAATGGGGTGAAAAAAATGAAATAATAAAAAAAGAAAAAGGTAAGGAATTTTATCTTGAAAAACTTGCTCTTAAATATGTTATTAATTATTTTACTGGTGAAGTTAATAAAATTAATGAAGAGGTAGTTTGGGGAGTGAAAAAATGAATGAAAAAAATAAAATTAGAAAAGGAGAATGAATAATGATTGATTTAGGAGAAGAAGAACTAATAAAATTTTATAATAAACATACATTTGAAGAATTAATTCCCATTATAAAAGGTTCTTTAGAAATGGGGAGTTTAGAAGAAGAAGAAAATGGTATAATATCCATTTGGATTGCTGGTTGGTCAGATGATGAGTATATGGTTTATTGTTTAAGAGATTATCGTTGCAAACACCATTATAATTACATCGGAAATGTGTATGCAGTTTCATATTTTGCAAAAGATAAGGATGAGAAGTGGGATTATACTTATAAGATTGTTGCAGAACCAAGACAGAGGAATAATGATGAATGAGAAGATTGAAATGGTGATGACTGATGGTTTTAATTGTATATTATGATGGAACAACAAAAGAAGAGATAAAAAGAATATTCAAAGAATTCAAAAAAGAGGAAAAAAGGAGAAATCAAGATGTAGAAAGAATAGGCAAAGTTAATGTGAAGAGTGATAAAGATGAGTGAAGAACGATTTGCTTTTAATGTAAATAAATACCAATTTGAAAAAGATGGAAAATATTTTGCTCATCTTGATGTTGTTGATTCCCATAAGGTTGTTGATAAATTAAATGAGCAACAAGCCACTATTTCACAATTAAGAGGAAAGAACGAGCAACTGCAAAAGGAAAACACATTTCTTATAAAACAAAGAAATTACTGGAAAAGTAAATTCAATGAGGGAACAGAAACCTTTGAATCCAATCTTGCAGAAGAAAATGAGAAATTGAAAGAAGAGAATGAGCAGTTAAAAGAGGAAATAGAAATATTAAAACAAAAGGAAAAGGTATTAAATAAGATTTGGAGGAGTTATTTAGAAAAAGGAGATATTACAGACAGTACTTGTATTCGATTTGTGGGTGATGATGATGACTGATAGTTATGATTATTTTAATCGTTGTGAATCTTGTGTTTATTTTCAAAGTTATTGTTTTGATGAATATGATTCAGATTGCTATTGTTTGGTTTTTGATGAATTTAAAAAAGGATATTGTGAGAAATTTGAGAGGTTAAAAGATGAGTGATAAACGATTTCGGTGTGCTGTAAGCGAAGACATTATACGAGATATGCCTTATGTTGTGGTTGAGCATAATACTTTGTATAAAATAGATAAGGTTGTTAATTTATTAAATGAACTTGCAGAAGAGAATGTGTTCTTGCGATTTGAAGTGAATCATTACAAGCATCAATGCGAAAAATTGTTAGAGTTTCAAGAATGGTGTGAAAAATGAGAAAAGACCGAGATTACCTTTATGCTTGGGCGAGATTTTGTAATCGCATCAAATTAAAGGATTATTGGGATGAACGAACATCATATAATTGGCCATTTAGTTGCCCAATGTTTAGAAGTCAGAATCGACCATATAAAACATTTGCTACAGAATGGTTTAAAATTGATGATTTAGATTTATTTTTTGAATCCGAAGATGAAAATGCCGGCGGACATTGGGTAAAACATCCGATGATTCATACAGCAAAATATGATTTTCATAGAAGATATGATTATTTATGGTTTAAGAGAAGATAATATGGAACATACAATAGAAAACGAAAGAGCGTTAAATTCTTTATGGGATTGGGAAGCGAAATACTTTGTAGATTTTTTAGAGTCAATTGATGATACAAGTGCATATATTACTGATAACAAGTTTGCAGTTGATAAAATGGTAAATGATTTTTATCAATGGCAAGAGAGATATGCCCTTAAAGATGATGTTGACAATAAGCGATGGGTCATTATAGATAGAGATACTCATGTTATAGTTGCGTTTGCATCATATGATGGACATGACAAATATGTTGTTCGTGATTATAGACTTAAAAAATGGGTCGATGACCTAAACAGCAGAAAAGTGGAGTTGAAATAAAATGGATTGGATTAAACTTCTTGCTTACTTGCTTGTATTGTTGTTTATGTGCGTGGTATTAGGAAGTGGCATATACTTGGCAACATATGTCTTCAATCTTATGGGATTAAGTTGGCTGGTTTTCATAATAATATATTTTTGGTTTATTTTCTATATATGTCGTGTTATTATTAACTTGAGTGATTGATATGGATAGGTATGAATATGAGGAATCAACTGGATTCATAGTTGATAATGAAAATGATGGTGCTATTATGACATCAATTAAGCATCAAAGATTAGGCAAACAAGTTGTAAAAATACTAAATGAAAAAGAAGATGAAATACGAAAATTAAAGAAGATGCAAGGTGATATGAATGAGTGATTTAACACAAGAGCAATTGGACAAATATTTATCTGATTGGGCTATTTTGCTTGAAGAGCAGATGAATATTGCATTAGATACAAACTGGGGTCAAAAATTCTTATGGGATACAGCAGTTAGTTGGGAATGTTTTGTTGATGAAGTAAATCGTATCGATGATTGCATTACATTATATGATGAAATAACAACCCTTGATAGTCGATTTCTTATGTTTGCCATTACAATGCAATTGAAATATCTGCCTTTAGAATATTTTACTGTTGATGATTTGCAAAATCTTAAGCAAATGATTGATGATGAATTAAAAGAAAGAGAGGATAATTAAATGTGGGAATTACTGTTATATCTATTGATGATAAGTGATATATGGTTATTTTTTGTGTTATTGATGTCATTGATTATTGTTATGGTGATTTTTTTTAAAGTGGGTGAATAAGATGTGTACCGCATTGAAATATAAACATTGCGTCGGTAGGAATTTTGACTATGAAATGTCCTACCAAGAGCAAATAATAAAAATCAAAAGAGACGAATACGATAGTGGATTCGCAATTTTAGGAATATGTAGTGGAATAGCCGAAGAATATCCCCTTCTATATGATGGGATTAATGAATGTGGCTTATTTTGTGGGGCATTAGCGTTTACTGGTAATGCTCACTATAATGAGCCAGAAGAATTTATGATAAATATACCAGCATATCAATTTGTTTTTGAAATATTAGGACAATTTAGGGATGTTGCTACAGTTGAAGAATGGCTTATTGATGTAAATATCACCAATGAGAACTATTCAGATACAATACAAAATACTGATATGCATTGGTTTATTTGTGATGAGAACGATGCTATCATTGTTGAGCAAACCATTGATGGCTTAAAAGTATATCATAATGATGTGATGACCAATAATCCCCCATATCCATTGCAAAAAGATATTTGTGAATTCGGCTTAAGTATGATTGGAGATAGTGTATCTAATTATGGCAATGACCCAGTATGGTACTCAAGGGGGCGCAAAACCGATGGACTTGCCGGTGGATACTCATCAGATGAGCGTTTCGAGCGTCTTACTTACTTGCTTGGTTGCTTAAATAATTGCGAAGATATCTTTAGCCCCATTAATGAAACAATGCATTTGCTTGGCAGCGTTGAGCAAATTTATGGCGTTACAGATGTGCAAGATAAATTTGAGTATACCATATATAGTGTAGTGTACAATTTGATAGAAAAGAATATGGTTGTAAAACTATATAACAGATTAGAGCCGAAATATTTCCAATTATACAATGAAAACAATAGGAGTGATTTATAATGTCAAGATATATGATTGATGTCGATGCAGATGGACAACCGATAATGGTTTATGATGTGGTCGATAAAGAATTGGTGACCATTTGTCTAACATATTATGGTGCAAAAGATGTATGCGACTTATTGAATAAGCAAGAAGATAAGATTAAAATGTTGGAAGAAGAAATTCGCAATGCCAACAAAAGAATTATTGAAGCGCCACCAACTTGCACTTGGTGTGAATATTTCGTATATAATGAAGAAGCAGATGAAAAATATATTTGCAAACCAAATTGTTTGCACAGCAATGATATTTTTGTCTTATGGGAAGACTGTCCATATTTAGAGAAGAAATATTTTGTAGTGGAATCCAATAGCGAAAGGGAAGATGATGAGTGATTGGATGGAATGGAAAAATGGGAAAGATTATTTTAAAGTGTTTAAAAGTGATAGATATAAGATATCTGACCAATATGTGAATACGATATGGGATACAGAAACAAATAGGGCTTTAAATATCAAAGAGGTAGTTGCGATATTGAATGATAAAGCGTGATACAATGATGATGAGTTTAGAGATTATTGCAAGGTTGGCTCAATTAGGCGCTAATTTGCCGGTGAATGTTGTAATCAAAGAGCAAGATATGTATTATGATATTGATTATATCACATATGATAGTGAGATTGGTGAATTTATTATTGTTGTGCAAGAAGGAAGTGGCTCAACATATAGTACAAGAAGCCATATACACGAATGGGATGGAAATGAAGATTAGTGCAATAATCAGATTCGCAAAAAATAGAGAAAATCTTTAAAGTATATATACTATAAATGTCATATATATAAGTAAGGGTGAAAATATGATGTTAGATGAACTTATTGAATATCTACAAAAATGTCAAGAAGAATATGGTAATGTTAATGTATGTGTATACAATGACTGTCATGGATTGCCATGTGAAACAATATTGGCTGATTTTCATAAAGATGATTTTTATGTGCCTTTTTGTGAAGATGACGTATTTGTAGGTGATTTTCTTTATTTATCATAGGTGATAATATGTATATGCATCTTGAAGTTGACAATATTCATATGCATACTGCAATTGAGTATTTTCGTGACCATAAAAAATTTATACGCATCAAGGTCAATGATACAATGGAATTATTTTTAGAGGTTAAAGGTATTTCATATTTATGTATCATTAGTGATTTAGGTGTATATTTACGTATTAAGGATGGTGAATGGTGTGATTTCAACAAAAATTAAACAAGGAAAATTATATAAAAAATATAATCTGCGCTGTAATTATTGCGGCACAGATAATTTCTTTCCTTTTTTCTTGCTTAAGATATTTTTTTTATTTTCAGATAAAAAATATGTTTCTTGCCCAAAATGCCACAAAACAACTTGTTGGCGCACCACCTATAATATGGTGCCGGACCATACCGATAAAAAAGAAAAAGAATTAAATCGAAATATATGGGATAGGAGAATAAAATGAAAAACAAACATTTACAAGAAATATTACAACAATATGATGATGATATGGATGTAAAGGTATGCATCACATCATCAAACATAGGATTAGCCAGTCGAATTTCATTAACTTCTGATATCAATAAAACAGAAAAATATAACTTTTCTATCGTCTTAATAGGCGAAGATACAAGTTAAAATTTAATATACAATAATGAGAGGTGAGTATAATGATATGTCCAAGATGTGGAAAGGCTACATTAAGATTATTAAGCAGAAATAATATTACACAAGTTGAAAAATATATATGTTTTTCTTGTAGGGAAAGAATAACTGTAGAGCCACAATATCGAATAACCGAAAAAGGAGAATTAATCTTTAAAGATTCCAAAAATAAAGGAGTCGTTTCAGAATAATTAAAAAAGTTAAGTATAAGACATTTATATGTTTTAGACAACAAAATAATAAATCTCGAGTTTAAATGCATTTGCTCGCACATAGGAGCGTGTTATTGAAAACATTAAAACAAATCAAATAATAATATCAATCATATTGATATTATTTATAATAGGAACTCTTGTGCCGCTTGCTGCTGTAAGCGATGAGACTGTTGAAAAAACTAAATTAACTGTCAAATCAAAAGGCAAAAACTTATACGCCACGTTAACAACAGCAAAAGGCAAGGCTATTAAAGGAAAGAAAATTAAGTTTTCTGTAAAAGGCTCGAACTATCATGCAACAACAAATGCCAAAGGTGTTGCAAAAGTAAAAACAACTTATTCTAAAATTGGCACACATACTTTTACAGCAAAATTTGCCGGTGACAAGAAATATAAAAAAGTCACAACAAAAGGCAAGTTTACAATTCCTAAACCGACAGTATCAATTACTTGTAAACCAAGTTGTGGACGCTGTTCAAAATCGTACACTTGGCGAACAAGAAAATACGTCAGTTATTGCCCGAATTGCCACCATTATGGAACTATATATAATGCACACAAGCACAACGCACGTCATGAACGAGAACTGACTTGTTCAAGATGTGACAGCGATTTTTGTGGCAATTGCGGAAAAGAGAAGATGGGATACAGTCGCAAGTATCTCCAAAAAGCATAAACGCAAGATTAATTTCTTGCGTTCTTTTTTTTATTTTTTAAAAGGTGTTTATATACTATCGAATATAGAAGTACTTATATAGGACATCAAATAAAATTCGCAAAAAATCAAGGAAATCTTTACTATGGCAAGATTTACATCACATTCAAGGGAACGTGTAGGACAAGCAAATAAGGCTCGTGGTGGAAAGAATAGTGTAACGATTTATAATCGTGGAAAAATATCAAATTATCATTTAAGAAAATTACGAAAATTACAACAAAAATATAAAAGAATTTTTTCAAAAGTTTATAGTGATTATATATTAAATAACTTAATGGATTTTGATGAGTATTCTCGTATTGTTAACGAGTCTAAAAACGCTGATGAGTTAGATATGGCTATGTTAAATGCTGGTCTTGATATTAATGCATTAGAATCAGCATTGATTCATAAAAAAATTGCAGATAAAAATGCTAAAATTATGGCTCAAAAGCAAGAGCGTATTAAGAAACGTAAATTAGAAACAATACCAGAGTTAATAAAATTTTGTCAAGGACAACGTGACCCTAAAGTTTTAGAAACATTAGCAAAAAACAATATTGATATTGATGCTTTTAATTTTAGTGATGTTGTTGATACCACATCAAGATTAGAAGCATCAGAATTGACTCCTCTAATAGAAACTCCTATGTATTTTGATGATAATGAAGTATGGGGTATGAATCAATATTATGGTGGTTCGTATTATAATATGAAAGGATATATGTTACATACACATGGAGTATCTAATGATAATAATTACGTACGTTCTTTTAATGATAAAATGGCCAGTATGCGTATCTCTGAACAAAAAAAATATTTAGAGCAAGAAATTATTCCAATGATAGATGGTGTTAAAAGTGCCTTTTCAAAAGCGCCAGAATTATCACAAGATATTACCTTTTTTCATGGTGGTACTATTGATGCTTCATTAAAGGTCGGTGATATTGGTGAGTTTTTAGTGCCAACATCAACATCATACAATATTGATGTTGCGCAAGAATTTGCCGGTACAGAACCGGACAGATATATTATTGTTGTACATGCACCTAAAGGTATGCGTGGTCTGCATGCATCATCCCCAGCGTTTCGTGGTTGGGGGGGTGAACATGAAGTTACATTTCCACCTAATCAAAAATTTTATGTGATGAGTATTCACGAAGAATATGATATGTTTGTGTTTGATACACGCCCCAGAATAGGTCGTTTTACTCCAAACGAACGTAATAAAGTAAAAGTTGTAGAAGTGTTATTAATAGATGATAACTTTAAGATATGAGGTTTTTTATGCAAATTAATTATAGTTTAATCGAAGAGGCAAAAGAAGAATTAGAAATGATACCGGATTATATTCCTTTTTTAATTACGCATTATATTTTTGATATGAATCGATATTATGATAATTTAAAAAAACATAATATGTATGATGACGTGCGAAATAAACAGTATCAAATGCTGCAAAAAATGCGAGAAAATCAATTTGATGTTGAAGTTGAATATGAAGAACTTGCCAAATGGTGTCATGAAAATCCCAAATATATGAAATTTATTATATAAGTGATATTCTATGGGTAGAAGAAAAAGAAAACGTAATATTAATGTACGTAAAAATACTATAGTTGAAGTTGGGGCTACGATTGGCAGTATGGAAGTTGAAACAGATACAACAGCCACACGTGCAGTATTTAAAAGTTCCAAAGGTGAAGATTTACAAAAATTTACTAAACGTGTAAAAAATACACGTCCAAGTCAAAGTAGAGAATTTATTGATTGGGAATCTCCAGTTATACAAGATTTTGAATTTTTCTTTAAGGATAGTTATATTGTTGATGATGGTTTTGTAGTTCCACGTCAAGTTATTATTGATGCTATGCCGGGTGCCTTGTATGATGCAAAGTCTGACTTGTTAGATGACTGGGCGCACGAAAATTTTAAAATGAAGCGTAGTTTATATCAATATAAAAGAGAAAGTTATTTTAAGACTGTAAAACCAAAATTTCAAAAATTCTTAAAGGATAATTTAGATGATGATTTTTATAATGCTGCTTATCCAATAGTAATGCGCCATTTAGAAAGAATGAAAGGCGACCCTTTTACTGATTTTTTAACTGATATGGAATTTGAATTAATTGAACTACAACGTGATGCTGATATCAATATTGATGGTATGTCGTTTCGTGGTAAAGATGGATTATGGCCGATTGAAAACTTCTTTAACGATATATCCGCCACTATTAATCGTGCTGTATATCAAAAAGTAAAGGTTATGGAAGAGATGATTCAAGATTATAACAATGGGGTAGAAAATAGATATAATCATACAAATAAAGATATGACTTTAGAAGAATATATGGAAGAGGAGTTTGAGTATATGGAATGGATGATTGATAGTATCAGTAATGTTGTTAAACAATTGCCGGGGCTTCCCGAAGATGTTATGCTCTTTAGGGGTGGACCTTTTGATGAAACATTAGAAGTGGGTGAAATTTCAGAGTTTAAATCTCCAACGTCTTTTAGTTTTAAGCGTGATGTTGCAGAGGCTTATGCCGATAGGGGTAATTGGTTATATGTGGTATATGCACCAGAAAAAAGCAAATTAGCAGCAGTAAACGCTGCTTCACGTTTTAAAGGTTATCACTATAGTGCCGGAGAAGTTTTTAATATGGCGCATCAAAAATATGTTGTATTGGAAAAAGATGTTACAAATCATATTGTTACTGTTTTATTATTAAATGAAGGTGACCAATATAGAAGCAGAAGGGGGCAACCATATGCCAAACCTCAATAAAAGTTATATTTGTTCTATTAGCGATGAATTGCCATACATTCGTGATTACATTCCTTCTTTATTGCGTACAAAATGGTTTGAATATCGTCTATGGATTGACAATATTGAAGAATTTTGTTCTGCAACCGATGAAGTAAGCATCAGAAGACGCTTAAGCAAATCCACATTATTCAGCGAGCAAGAAAAAATGCAAGAACTTATCACGTGGCTCGATAATTATCCACAATATAAAGACGTGTTGATATGGTAGATTCATACGAAGAGCGTAAAAGGCGTGCAAGACTTGAATTGATGAAAAGAAAATATAAAAATCGACAAGCGCCAAAAGTAAATAAGGATATTAAAATACGTAATGGTAATCGTCAAACTATTACTGTTAATAAAAGGTTACGTTGGAGAGAGTCTGTAGATGTTGAAGATTTGCATAATGAAATCATAGATTATCGTAGAGAAATGGAAGAATATGAAGGTGATTGGTGGGATTGGAAAAAATATTTGGCAGATGAAATGGACTTAAAACGTTATGTTCAAGCAATAAATATACATCCTTTGACAGAATTGCAAAAAGAATTTGGTCCAAAAGTTATGGAATATGAAGATGCAATAGCATGGGACCCAACTCTTTCACCGGATAATTATGAAGATAATCCTATGTTTTCCGGTCGAATATTTTTACCGGAAGTACCGAATACTGCTTCTGTATATAATACATCATTACATTGGCAACAAGATGGAAATCTTCAATCAATATCTAATGAAATTGCCGATGTATTAGGAATAAATATTAATGCTTTTTATCAAGATATAGGAGCGGATATAATTGGTGAAGTTCAAGCCACTCATGTGCGTAAAATGTTACCGGCTTTTATGCAAAATGTTCAGTATGATACAGATAGTCGTTTGGAATATATTCATGAGACTTTAACAGAGTTTCAGCGAGGTAATTGGCGTAGCATCGCTCAATATTGGGCGGAGATATTTGAAGGTGATGGGGTATCATCGGATTGGGATATTGATTACATTACGAGTGTGACTAATGCTGTTCAAGGTATTATTGATAAAACTCCCGGTTTAGAAGTTGATACAGTTCTTATTCGATTTGGTAGTTTATTTAATCATCAAGAATTAAAAGCCGGTGATATATCTAATTTTGCTGGTTTTGCTTTTAGTTCTTATGATTCAGAAGATATTTATAAAAGTTATCAACGTCTTGATAGTGAAAAAAGTGAACGTTATAGGATAACTATATTGGCTCCTAAAGGTACTAAAGGTATTTCTGCTGGAATTCAGCGTTATTTAGGAATGTGGTTTCATACGAGTACTGGTCGTAGTGAGTTTATTCATAGTTTGAATCAAGAATTTATTGTATTATCAGTTGACACAGTTAATCGTGAGGCCCTTGTGTTATTGATTGATGATGATATGAAGCGAAAATGGCAAAACAGATAGTAAAGATAGTATGGCACGTAGAAGACAAGGTAAAAATAGACGTATCACTAAACGAGTGCAAGGTCAATCAACATTAGATAATTTTAGTGGTGAAGTGACCATTAAAAATCATACAGTTAGAAAACGTAAAAAATTAACTTTTGATGAAAAGATGGCATTGATTCCTATTGTTCAAAAGCAACTTGGTAGTAAAGAATTTGATTTTCGAGTTGGCTTAATGGAAGCCGGTCTTGAAGATGATTTTTATGAAGAGTTTGCTACAAACACTAATCAGTCAGCGCAAGAATTGGGGGATGAATTATTTAAGAAATATGCTCAAGAAAGATTAGAATCATTAAAAAATAAGTATCCAGAGGATTATTTGCGTATGCCATTAACTCGAGAAAGATTTAAGGAAATTGCTGATGAATTTGGTCCATCAACATATGGTAATATGATGATGTATTCCTATAGGCAAGTTAAAGCAATGTTACCACAAGTTGAAGATGGATTAGATACAAAATTTGCGGATATGGTGAGTCGCCAGAATAATTATTTGAAAGGTATTAAAAATTTAGAGGATTATTTAGAGTTTTTAGATGAACATATACGTAGATTGGAAAGTATGCAAGATGGCAGTATGTGGATGCGTGAAGTTAATGGTGAAATTATTGACTTGAGAAATTATCGTTCGGATTATGAAGAAGTATTAATTAATGACAGACGCTCACATACTCAATGGGGAGACCAAGAACGTTCATTAATTATTAATCAAGTCAATGCTTATGCAAATAATGTGCATTTAAGTAAAGTATTTGAATGGGATACACAAGGTATTTTTAATCTTAAGGATGAATGGTATGATTATTATAAAAATCTTTCTAAATATGTATTAGATATGACTTATACTGTAGGTGATTATTATGGCAAATATGTATATGGAGATGAGGAATCTAAAGAAAAATTTATACGCAAATATGGAGATGACCCAGAATATTTTAAAAGTATTGAAGAATATAGTGAGAGTTTAAATGAGATGATTAGTATGTTGCCGGGTGTAGAAAATGATACGATATTTTATAGGGGCGGTAGATTTGATGAAAATGCTGAAGTTGGTGATGTCGGTGAATTTAAATATATTACATCTGCATCATTTGATAAAAGTGTTGCGCTTGAATTTGCACATGAAGATGGACGTGATGAATATTTAATTACTATTTATGCTCCTAAAGGCTCTCATATTGCATCTGTTGATAAGAATGCTGTACCAGATGCAAGATTAACAGATTTACATGAACTTATATTAGGCAAAGGGCAAAAATATCAAGTAATTGGTGTAAACCATGATATAAAACAAGTTGAAATTATGTTGATAAATTAGGTGAAAAAATGTCTGATTTTTATTATAATTTTGCAGAAATTCAAAAAATTGTATCCGAACTTGAATTGTTAGAAGAGTATGTGCCATCTTTATTGCGTATACCAGCGTTTGATACAGTTAAATATTTGCGTAATTTAGAAAGCAAGAAGCCATTAACATATCAACAAGTGATGCGCAAGATACATCAGAATCGTTTTGATGATATGGAACAACGTATTTTAGAGTTAAAGAATTGGTGTTATAATCATCCACAATATATGTATTTAATACAAGAGAATAATAATAGATAATGAGAAGGTTTTTAAAATGGTGGAAGATAGCGATATTATTGAAGGTATAAGTTGGGGTGAGATTAAAAAATTAGCACGTCAGTACGATGTGTCAGAAGAATTAATTGAAGAGGGTTCTTTAAATCCTACAAATCGTACATTACTTAAAGTATATGTTACACATGTGCGAGATAAGAAGAAAACAAAGATGCAGCCTACATATAATAAAACCATTCATCAAGCATTAGGTCTTGACGACGATGCTGTGATTCCATTGCAAAAAGTTCCCGATTTGCAATATTATTCTAAAATAAAGGATAAAGGACCGGCTAAATCATTTCGTGCCAGATTATTTGGAAGGTTAATTGGCGGTACTTATGGTAGCGCTTTTACCTTAAAGGTAAAAAAATTAAAAGAGAAGGGTAAGAGTATTGTATTTGACGCAAAACGTGGTAATAATAAGCCAATTAGCACATCTATTATGATTATAAATACATCACCAGCAGTTGATTGTGTATCAAGAAACACTTTGATACAAGGTGCAGATGGTAAAGTTCGTTCAATGTGTGAATTTTGTGAACATTGTTATGCATTAGGTGACGAAATTCGTACAAGAATACAGTATGGTGTTTTTGCCGGTATTGGTAATGTTGAGAATGGTAAACGCAAAAATAGTGCTATGGTACGTAAGATGATACATGAGTTTGACCCACAAGATTTTGCTAATGCTTTATTAAATAAGCAACGAACTGGACCGGGTAATTCTAATACTGTTCGTTTTGTTAGATGGAATGAAGCCGGTGATGTAGCAAGTGGTAAAGAATTGTTATGGATTGCACGTAGTGCTGGTAAATTATTTGAAGGAATCATTACAAATAGTAAAGGTGAACGTATACAAAAATATTGGACCAAAAGACAAGAGGAAAATAACATTAAACGTATTTATAGCACTATTTATACACATCGTACAGATGTATATTTGAAATATTTAGATGAATTGAATGAACTTGATGAAGATGAGCGTAGAAATATTGAACAAGGATTTACCATTATGGGTAGTAGTTTTATGGCCACTAATGAATTTCGACCAGTACCTAAAGGTCAATTTACAACTAAAGATAATATTGATGGGCGTATTGATGTAAAATATCTTGAAGAATATGATATGGTTTTTGGTGTGGCGCAAGATGCTAAAGGTGAATATATAGAGGCGGAAGATGATGATTTATATATGGAAAATGAATTATTAGGCGATGGCAAATATAAGTTATTCCCTATTTATCATTGTTCATCAAATTGTGAATTATGTGAGGCACAATATGGAGTAGCCTTATGTTATGCTCCAGATTTGCAAGGTGCTATTATCGAAGAACAAGTACGTCAGAATGATGATAAAACACGTAATATAATGCGTAATGCTATTCATGGACCAAAAAATGATGTTTGGATACCAGACAAAGAAGATGGTCCGGTTACTTTACGTGGTGCTAACCCAGAGCATTATATTGGAAATAATTGGCCAGCAATGGTTGGTTTAGCCAATAAACAGAAAAAAAATGTAATGGGAGATAGACCAGATAGTAAATTTTACAATTGGGAGGAAGGTAAATTTATTGATGGTGAATTACCAACTAAAGAAGATTTTTTTGCGAAATCTGAACCTATGGTGCGAGTTGCAAAATTATTGGCTCTATCATCAATGGGTCAGCATACTTTAACTGATGATGAAGTGCGAGATATTCAAGCATTTGGTGGTAATAGACGTAGTGGACCATTTTCAAAACCACGCAATATTCAACTTGATGCAAGGAATTTAGCATATTTACAGCATTATTTTGATACAGCATACCAGCATGGTGAATTTGCTGCCTTTCACAAGGGTTTAACAATGCAAGAATGGATTGATACATATGGAGAAGATTGGGAAAAGACTTTTGTTGTAGACCCTACTCAATGGGGCAAGCGCAAAAAATAATAGAAACATTTATATATGACATCGAGTCATATATAATATTATACCTTGATGGAGGTGAAATTATTGAATATCAAAGAAGGTTTTGATTCGATTGAATATGCTCTAATGGAGCAAGGTTACCACGTTGGAAGAGATTTTAAAATTGAATATTTCAATGGTGGTTTTAAGATTGTTTTCTGTCGTAAAAAAATGCATAGGGTTTTTGATGTTAATGATATTTACAAATATATTGGATGTTGTAATATCAAAACCTTTAAGATACAAATGCATCATGATAGAAAAGAAGTAATATTTTATATAATTTTAGATATGGAGGAAATTTAATGAAAAGATGTTGTAAAAAAAACGCATGTGAATCTGGAAATATACATGGAAAGGATTTAACAATTCATGATTTTACTATTCCAGAATTTTTAGAGTGGTTATCACATAGAGATATTAATGAATATATTATCTGCGAAGAAATTGAAAATACTGAATCTGATGATAATTTAAATGAAGCGACTTATGATAATAATATAGGTGTTGTTTTCATTGGTGTTGATAATGGAATGCATACATTATTACCTAATATCGATGTTGTTATTCAAAATGAATCATTTACGCAAACACAAACAACCGATGAACGTGGTTTGGCTAAATTTGATAATATTCTTTTTGGTCATTATAATATATTAATTAATGATAATATTATTGATGGTATTGATGTTAATAATAAGATAAATATACAAATAGTAACTTTTATATCAGAAGATAATTCACAAGGTGATACAGATGAAGAAATGCAAAATTAATGTTGAAGCGATGATAGATGATTTTCTTAATGATAGTGCAAGATACCAAATTGTTATTCGTGGTCAACGCATGTTGATTACTGATATGGTTAAACACAAAGACATTGTTGAGATGAAATTTAATGCTGATACAAAATCTTTAGTGCAAGAAGAAATGGAACAAATATGCACAAGATTAAACAATAATGAAATTATTGTAAGGGGATAAGATATTATGGTGAGTAGCGAAAATGATAGAATTAAATGTTATGTTGAATCATATTTATATTTTTTTACAGAAGCCGATATTGAAAATATCGTTGGATATTTAAGAAAAGGACCTTTTAGTTTTGTCGGTGGCGCACCAAGTAAGCAAAAGGTTTCTTCCTTGCTTGCCGGCAGTTCTTTGTTCTTAACTAACAAGACAAAAGATGGCAGAACAAAATATCGTTTGGCAAAAGAATAATATGATATTAACTGACCAACAGCGAATGGTATTGATACTTAATACCATTAAGCAATATAATAAAGATGAAAATGATATTGGAATTTTATTGGTGCAAAATATATCAAAAATGTTATCTGACATTATTGATGCGCCAATAACAACTGAAGACATCTTTCATGAAATTGAAGAATCTTTTGATTTTTATAATGATTTCATTAAAGATAAAAATGTTGATTTACCTTTAATAAAAGAAGAGATGAAAGATGTCGTTGTTTATTATTTAAATACAATTACAAAGGAGATGAGATAGTGTTGGAAAATTTTAGAAAATATTTTTCTGGAATGAAAGAAAATTTTAATAATATAGATATTAGTAGAAATGATATTCATAGTGTAACAAGAAAGGATATTGAAAATTTAATACAAGTAATTAATTCTGCTAAAAATTGTTGTGATTTTGAAATTGAATTAGGTTTACACAATAGTATGTTTTTTTTAGATTCACAAAGTTTTGATGATATGCGCATTATTGATATGGATGGCAAACATCCAGAATCTATATCGATAACATATTCTGATGATGTATCAAAAACTAATTATACTGTACCAATTCGTAATATTAGTAGTATCTATTGTAATTTGATATTTGTCAATCAAGGTGAAGAATAATGTCTGATAAATTGATGGGGAATTATACAAAATATCTATTAAAACGTTATATCATCGAAGAAGAATATCTCAAGGATTTATTTATTCAATCAAAAACTTTTATCATTTATTGGTTTGATAAGAAAATGCATGCGAATATTCAATATGTTGAATATAAGGGTCATGGTGTTATTGAGTTTTGTTCTGATAAAGAGTTTACCAAAGATGAAAAAGATACTATTTCTCTTGAATTAAATTTACAATATCAGTATCATACCACACTTAATGATGTATTTTTATATGGTTGGAAATGGGGTGATAATGATGGATAAAATAATACAGTTAACATATGAGGCTAATCCTTTTGAAGGTGAATTACAAAATATGATTAGTACCTATAATGATAAACCCTTTAAAGTTTTATATTGGGAACAAGTTGTGGATTTATGCATCGAACATGATATTATAAATGCTTCTGTAGGTTTGGCTGAAGATTGGATGCCTACATGTAGCGCTTTGCTTGACTATGGTATACCATATGACTATGGTGTAAATGTACCATATGGTTATTGTTTAGCATCTCGATGGGCAACACCTTGTTTGTACGATGAAGATGCAGAGATTGCATATGAATGTTATTATGAAACTTACAACTTTGACTGGGATAAACATGCAAAAGCATGGTGGCCAAATGACACAAAGGAGCGTTATCTATATGAAAGGAAGGAAGATTGATTTAACACGAGTTACACCACAAGATATTTCTTTATTTACTGCGCAAGTTTTTTATCAATTAGGTAAGCCTTTTAAGGTTTTTGATTTTAAATATGCTATTAAATTATGTCGTAGACATAATATTAAAAATGCATGGGTTGGCTTGGCTGAAGATTGGTTTTATACTAAAGCACAAATGTTACAAGATGGTGAAATATGTGAAATTTATGATAATTTTCCATATGATTTTTGTATTGTATCTATCTGGGCAACACCTTGCTTATATGATGCTGATGCAGATATTGCATATACATGTTATTATGAGCAAGATGATATGGTAAATAGTTATGATATCTGGTGGCCAGAAGAATTGCGTGAAAAATATTTAAATGGTGAAATTATATTATAATGGAGATTGAAAACAAAAATGATGTATCAAGGTTTTTTCTTATTGATATTCGTAGGTTTTTTATTGCTTGCGATTTTATATAAACTTGAATGTATGATGAGGTAATAATATGAAGATTTTATTATTATGTGGAGAATCTATGACTGGAAAAACCACAATCATGAAAAAATTATGTCAGACATATCCTTATCTTTATCACCCAATTATGTCTTACACAACAAGACCAAAAAGGTCCGAAGATGAATATGGACATATTTTTGTCACAGAAGAAAAAATGTGGGATAAAATGCATCAACAAGGTTTGGTCGCTCGCACACTTATTGATGGCAATTTTTATTTTACAACACCAGAACAGTTTGTAGATGATAAAATTAATATTTATATTGTTGATGAATTAGGTGTGTTGGATGTCAAGAATTTTATTAAATTGACTTGTGATATTGATGATGATGTATCTACTTGTACAGTATTAATTTCAAGAACATTATATGATACAGATGAGTATATTGAGCGATTAGCACGTCTTATTATGTTACCACCGGAATCTGAAATTGATATCCATATCAATAATGATGGTGACTTATATAGAACTGTTGCAATGGTGCATCATTTATCACAGATGCATTTCAATGATAATATTACAATGGAACAGTTTAATCAGATTATTAAAGATGTGATATTTGGGTGATTTTATGTATATACTAAAGTTAATTTTAAATCATCAAATACAGATTAATCATTTAAGTAAAATGTCAAGACATAATATTGAATTATGCGATAGAGAAATTCATATAAGTGATGATGAATTTGAAATTTTAAAAGAAATTTCTCAAGAGACCGAGTATCAATATAGAGATTATTATAATATCATGCATTTTGATAGTCATCCAAAGTATGTATATGATAAAGTACCCAATGAGCAATTGTATAAATTATATAAATATGGATTAGACAGCAGATTTCATGTGGCATTTTATTATACATGGGTGGATGATAGCGATGTCTGAAGAAGACTTATTATCACTTATTAACGAAAGTAGTATGTCTTCTTATTTCTCCGGCTTATTATCTAAATACCCACTCATCACAGTTTATATGATGGATGGTGAAGAGATTGATATTGGTCAAGGTGGCGTAAGAAAAGAAGATGTTCAGATTAATCAAGATTCTTTTACAGTTTTTACTAATCAACGTAATATTGATTATATGTATAATGCAATTATTAAAATTCAAAAATATGGGGTGACAAAATGGTAAAAAAGAATACACTTGAAAAATTAAAGAATAATATATGTTTTTGCTTAAAAAGAGATAAAGATATCCCTATTATCGAATGCGAAGCCGGTGATTGCAAGAGATTTAAATCTTGTATGCAAAAAAGCAATCGTGAATTAGATAAAGAGATGTCTAAAAATGGGTAAAAGATATAAGAAAGGTAATCATGGTAAAAAAAGAGGACCACGTCGTAATCAAATATTTTATGAACGAGAAAAAGAAATTAATCGGAAAATATTACATTTTAAATCACGATATTACAATTTAAAATATCCTTTATCTATACAAGAATATCGAGAGATGAATTCGTTACGTTTAGAAATCAAACGACTTTTAACATTGCAAAGCCAAGAATTGCATAAGCAAAGTTTAAGACGTAAGCGATTTTATTACAATCAAGTAGAAGAATGGAAGGTAATATATCCTAAATGGAAACGCAAAACATATTATATTTTTTTGCATGAAGTTTATGATGTTCCATTACATTTGCTTCATCCCTTAAAATATTTTAGAAAAACAAATTTATATCATGGGAATGGTAACATATAAATAGTATAATGAAATTATATATACATATATACAATATGGAGCGTGTAAAATGATAAACCATTCTAAAATATTAAATCCAAATATGCAACAAGAGTATGTACAATCTTTTAATAACTATATGATAAGCATTTTATATCCGGGTGCATTAATGGCTCGTGACATATTATCAGAGGAAGAAAATGAATAAGTATTTTATTCAAGAGTATAATGCTAATATGGTTCTTATCGAGTTACGTATTTGCGCTTTTTTATGCTGTGAAGGTAGAATAAAGAAGATAACCGAAATTTTAAATTATTTAAATACAAATGGTTTTATAACTAATCTTGTTTTAATGTATGATGATTCTATAAGAGCAGAAAATATTGATGAATTTGATAATATACAATCTTTAACAATTGATATTAGGAATGATAAATTTCGTTTTAAATATTGGAATGGCAATGAAGTGTTATGGCTATTCCACACTCAAGATTTATTTGAATCATTAGTATCAAATGAGATTAATTATTTACAACTCTCTAAAAAATATCAACCTATTATGGATATTTTATATGATATTCAAAATAATTTTACTACAATATTAAAAGATATTAGGTATAATTATTATATTAATGGTGATGAAGAAGTTGTATATCATTTAACCTTTTTTAAGGACGCCGAAGAGACACATTTAGAGAACATGGTATTAGAAGAGTTTAATAAACGTGTACAACAACTTGATGCGGATTTAAAACAAGAATTAAAATTTGTTATTAATTTTGATTTTGATAAAAAAAGTGAATGTTCTACTTGTGAACAAGCAAGATTGGAGCGTGAGAAAAATGCAGCACGAAAAAATAATGCAATTTCTGACAAAATATAAATATTGCATTGGCTTTTGTGTGATATTTAGCATTATTTTTGTAGGTTTATATTTTGGTATAATGTTAACAGATGAAGCCTTTACCAATAAACATATTCGAGAAGAACAAGACCTTGTCATTAATAAGATTTATAGTCATAGTCATGAATCGAATTATTATCTTATTGCGACAGAAGATGGCGATACTTTTTGTATTTTAGATGATGGTAGCGGTGATGCCAAAATATTATATGACCAAATTAAAACTAATGAAACATATAATTTTATCCTACAAGATAATAGTATCGAAGAACCAAGTCAATATAGTTATATTTTGAAGGTATATAATGTTACAAACTGATATTATTGATGACGATTTATTTATCGTTTGTCATAAAGAATATAATCAAAATAACAGCAAGATTGTTAGATTAAAAAGTGGTATTGAATTTGAATTTATTAACAATGAATTGGCATCTATACTTTTTCCTAATCTATTGCAAAGATTAGGCGGATGCCATAATATTAATAACATTCAAGTTGAAAACATTATTATTGATGATAATAATACTATGCATGTCACTTTGAATATTGATGGTAATTTTGCTAATTTGAAATTTGATTGTGATGAGTTAAAAAACCAAAATATTTAAATATAAGAAAAGTTATATATGTATATAGCATACGTAGGAGGAACTATTTTGAATAGTACTATTTATGTTGCAATAATTATTGCAATAATCTTTAGACTGGTCATTATGAAAGGTAGTTTTGTATTGCCTACATTTTATCGTAATGGAAAAGAGATTAGTTTTAATCTTGGTTCAATTACAACTATTATTGTAGGTGTATTAGCAGCAATTGCTTTATCCTATTCTCAACCAGAATTATTCAGTAATTGGTATGTGGCCGCTATTACAGCGTATACTGCTCCACAAATTACTGATGGTATAATTACTGCTGGAACAAGATATATTGCTGGTAATGATGAACATGCCTTTGATGACATGATTGGGGATGAAGGTGTTTAAGCCTTTGTCCGCCACAGTAGCATAATTGGCAATGCGACGACTTCGTAAGTCGTAGAGTGCCGGTTCGATTCCGGTCTGTGGCTTTGGAGCATGTTATTTCTCCATTTCTCGAATTCAACTGTCGTTATGTCGAATGGGTTTTTTACCTTCGTTTACTATGCACAATTGTTAGGTGTACTAATCATTAAATCATTTCCTTTCCCCATTCGACATAATCAGTATATAGTTTAATAGTAAAACACCCAATACACGTGGTGGGAGATAGTGGTGCAAATCCACTTATACTGACTTAATCATGATATAATAAGCCTCGTTATCCGAAAGGATATAATAATAAGTTATCATGATTTAATTTTTTGGGATTATGTAATCGGGGCTTATAAATTTTCACTTCATTGCAAATTGTAATTTTTTAACTCCTTGACAAGACTTATAGTTTTTTTATGTTTTACTATAAGAGTCGTTAAAAGTCTTCTGAAGTAGAGAAGTAAAAAGACTCATAATATCGTCCTACTGACAAGACTTATATATTTTTACCCCCACATTCGTATATAAGAGTCATAAAAAGTCTTCTTGGGTTAAGAAGTAAAATTAACACCACCTATGCTACATTAGGTTAGTTGGTAGACCGCCAGACTTGTAATCTGGATGTCGAGAGTTCAAGTCTCTCATGTAGCTTTGATAAGATGTGTGTACAATGATAGTTTTTAATCGTAGTTTAAAAAAAGATGATTTTGATACTATTGATAAATATGAATTAATATATTATAAGGATAATAATATTGCTTATATTATTACAAAAAAAGATAATTTATATATTGTTCATAAATATAAAATTTTTAATAGACAATTAATTGATACTTATCAATTTAAAACAAGTTTACAAGTTATTAAATCATGTTAACTCATTTGTTATTCCTTTTTGGCCCACCTTTTTAGGTGGGCTTTTTTTTATTTATTCTTCTTCTTTAACAATATCATCCGCTTCTGGAATATCAGATGACATTTCGTGTAATTTGCTTGTATCTAAATTAAGGAAATGAGTTGCTTCTTCTCTTAATGCTTCGTTTCCAAAATTTTCAATTAATGCACGTACAATACTAATTAATCCTAATACAGTTACCGGTAACATATATTGTTCATTTTCCATTAATTCTAAAATTTTACGTGCTGTTTCTTTTTCAAATTTTTCCATTTCATTTATAAATTCTTCTTTAGAAATTTCCTCATTATCAGCCATGTTATCGCCTCATTCTTTAATGTTATCAATATCTTTTAATCTTAATTCTTTGAGCGCTTCTTTGCGATTAATTTCATCAATATCAATATTAATTATATCTTCTTTCTCTTCGTCATCAATTTCATCAATCAATGAAGATATTGTGCTTTTCACATTAAGATTAACTTCTTGACCATCAGATATAGTTTTTTTTGCTTGAATCATATTAATTAAATTACTGATTGCTGTTTCAGTTGTATCAAGCAATCTGCCTTGGTCATATTCATTTTGCAATCCCACTTTAACTCTATATTGTTGGATTGCTATGCTTTGGTCAATTAAAGACTCCGGTTCTGGCATATTTTTTGCCAATTCAATAATTTTTTCTTGGTCTTCAATATCCAAACTTGATACTGCGAAAGTGATGGCACTAAATTCTGTTTGCTTACCATTTTTACTTGGTAATTTATCTTCTGCCATTCTTCGTATCGGTAGCATATATACTCCTCTTTTCTTATATTTTTCCTTGATAGCCTTGCTTTCTTGATTGCTTAATCCACAATGTTTTTGCGTTGTAGACCCAAAAAAAGCATAATTATTAATATAAAAGTTTTCTCTGCTATCCATAATAATACTTGTTTTTCTAACATATATAAACCACAACATTTATATATGATTAAGTGGATATATTAATATGTCAATCAATTTTAAAGGAGGTAAAATTTATGAGTAGTATTGACACAGAGAAACAAAAAAATCAAGAATTTGCGGAAAAACATGGTATAAATGAATCAGAAATGGAAAGAATCTATCAAGAAATTTTTGAAGGTATGCCAGAAGACATGGATGAAAACAAGAAAATAATTCGTTCTTTGAGAAAAACACGTGGTAGTTTAAGAAGATTAGTGCAATCTGGTCAAAGAATGGATGGTTTCATTATCATGAGATTCCCAGACCAAGAATACAATCTTTATGCTTGGAACCAAGTAGACAGATATGTCAAGGAAAATGGTCTTGAAAATGCTATCAAAAAGGGTATGGCTAATGAACAAGGCGAATATATTCATACCCAAGGATTTAGTAAAGGTGAAGTCATTGATAAGAAAGCAATTTATGGTAGTGCTGTAGGTATCTTCCAAACCGATGAAGGTATTGTCGCAAGAGATGTATCAATCGGTAGTTATGCAATGGACAAAGTATTACCGGTTTGTAAAGAATCCAAATTTACTTTTAAAGAAGGTAAAAAATCTGGTCAACTTGTTAAAAACGCAAACATTCTTTATTTCAATGGGGCAACTGTTCTTGAAGATGTAGATGCATATGATGAAGATGCAGTTAAAATTTATCTTGGATATGTTGAACAATTCTTTGGAGATATCATATTTGACAGTATGATTGATGGATTAAAATACCTTGAAGATAAAAAATACGATAAAAACGCTTTTATTGGTGTTAGAGCAACTTGTATGGATATCTTCCCTAATGAAGACCCAACAAGAGATATCTCAATCAACTTTGAAACAGAAGATGATGACTTTATCGTATGGGTGCATCCAACATCTTTTGCTGGATTAAACATTACCGATGGTATTGATGGTATCTTATTTATGAATGTTACACCACGTAGAGATGGTACTTTAAGGTACAATTGTGGTGGATTTTTACCAATTGAGGATGATTTATAATGGGATATACCCCAGAAGATTTATCAAACCCTTATACTTTATTTGAGATACGCACTCGAGAAGTGCGTTCTCGAATTCAAATTCTTGAAAATGATTTAGTCGTAGCGAGACATATCATTACAAAGGGGATTATTATTGATGAACTGAATACAATTACAGATGATTATGTTGAGCGAAAGTCCTTATTCACAAGAGTTGCACAGACAGATGACAACTCTGACTAATGATATCAAGATTCTGGTGCAAGATTATAATAACATTTCAGATATCTTTGTGAAAATTAAACTTAAAACTATTATAGAACAGAAAGAAACAAGACTATTAAAATTAATGAAAGAGGTGGAAAACTATGGGAATTCGTAATATGGGAGAGAAAACACGTAAACCAAAAGAATCAATGAAGGATGAGATTTTTGGACAAATTTTTGATGCAAAAAAACAAAAGATAAATGATAAAATTAATAAGAAAATATTATTAAGTGGTGAGAATGGTACTGGTAAAACTTCTTTAGCACTTTATTTATTAACTTATGATTTAAAGGATGATGAAATTATTGTTTATATTAGTGTTGATAATAGCGGTGAAGAAATCATTCAATCATTTTATTTAGATGAATATCAATCTGGTAATATTAGAATATATAATCCAGATGCTTTTACCGAAAATGAGAAAGGTGCAACTGTTAAGGATGAAGAAACTATTGTTAATAATGTTACATCTGCAGCCGAAGCAGTTAGACAAGCATTAGAACAAGATATTCATGTTAAGGGTGTTATTCTTGATGGTGTTTCATTTTTACTTGAATATGCTGAAGCAAGAATGAGATTAGAAAAGAATCTTGATGCTGACCAAGGCGCACAATTAAGTGTATGGAAAATTAGAAATAAATTTTTTAGAGAATGTACTTCAGCATTCATGAGTCTTGATACTCCGGTCATTTATGTAACTCATTCTGATTTTATACCAGAACTTGTAGAGCAAGGTAAGGATTTATCTTCTGTTAAACAAAGACTTATAGATGAATGTTCTATGAGATTAACAATCGAAAAAATACCAAGTGTAGAAGATGTTAATGTAGAAGATTATGTTGCAACTATTAGAAAAGATAGGTCTAATATCTTCTCTGTTGGTAAAAAACAAGTATTTATGAGCGCAAATAATAAAGAAGAAACAATTGATTTACAATATGATAAAGTGTATGATTTAATATTCCCAAAAGCAAATGCTAAAGGGAATAAAAAATGATGCAAAAGTACGATATTATATATAATCAAACAAATGATATATGGTCTATATATAAAATCCCAAGTAAAAATTCGGTTACAGTTGAAACTGCTAAATATGGCATTGTAGTTCATCGAGATATCAATAATGAAATTACTTGTATTGATTTTCCGGAACCAGATATTTTATTTGGGATTAAAGATATAGCCAAATTTTAAGGTGAGAGTATGGATAATTTCGTAAATTTACATTTACATACTGATGCATCTGTAGGTGATTCTGTCATTAAAGTGCCAGAATTAATTAATCAAATTCAAATTTATGAGCAAGAATATGTAGCAGTTACAGACCATGGTAGTCTTGCGAATTGGTATGCCCTAAAGGAAGCATGTAAAGATACCAATGTTAAACCATTGTTTGGAAATGAATTTTATTGTAAAACTATGATGGGTAAGCCACAAGGTCAAACACGATATCATTTAGTCTTGTTGGCTATGAATGAGCGAGGTGCTAAAAGTATTAGAAAAATGCAAAGATTATCAGTTAAACAGCATTTTTATTACAAACCTTTATTGCCACATCCAGTTTTATTTAATACCAATCCAGAAGGCATTTTTGTATCAACTGCTTGCTCACTTTCTTACATCAATCAATGCTTTTTAAATCAAAAAGATGATATAGCATATGATTTTTTCAATAAATTATTAGATTACTTTGGAAAAGACAATGTTGCAGTTGAATTGCAATATCACCCAACATACATTGATGATAAAACTGGATTGCCGGTTCAAAATTATTTAAACAATAAATTGGTAGAATTATATGAAGATACAGATGCAAAATACATTATTAATACCTTTGATAGTCATGTCCTATTGGATGAAGACAGAAAATTAAGAAGGAAAATACAATCTATCAATTGGAAAAAGCCAGAGAGCGAAATTAACGAAACATTAATTAGTAATATTTTAGGCAATAGTGACTATTCATATCAATTTGCGCATCAAAGTGGATTAGAAGATGACAAGTTGATACAAACTTGCATTGACAATACACATAAAATTGCAGAAAAATGCTATTTTGAGATGCCAGAATATGAAAGAATTATTCCAAATTTTACTCAACATAAAAAATTTAAAAAAATATTTTGCAATAAAATTTATTAGGGGGATAGTATGATAAGAGATGCGCAACAAACTTTTTTTGATTTTGAAGAAGATAACAAAAATTTTATCAAACAAATGTGCCAACGTGGTTTACGCATTAAAGGTGTTGGCGATGATGAATGGTACCAATCACAATTAGAATATGAATTGAATGTAATATTTGATTGTGGTTTGGAAAACTTTTTTTTAAATACTGCTTATATTCTTGCTTACTTGGATGATAAAGGTATTATTAGAAGTGCCGGTAGGGGTTCTGCAGTAGGTAGTGTGGTTTGTTATGCATTAAACATTACTAAACTTCCACCCAAAGGCTTTGGATTATCATTTTCTCGTTTTCTAAATAAAACAAGAGTAATGACATCATTACCGGATATAGATTCAGATTTTGCTTCATCACAAAGAGATGAAGCCTTACAATATATTCGTGATATATATGGTGAAGAATGTACTGGGCAAATGATAACAAAATTAAAATTTACACCTAAAATGCTAATCAAGGATTTATCAGCAAGACAAGGTATTGACTTTCAAGTTGTTAACAAGGTTACATCTTATTTAGCACCTAATGAAGATTATCATGATAATGTTAAAGTTATGGATTTTTTAAATGAACATACTGAAGTTAGAGATTATATTGATGACCTTGTCGGTTTGACTAAATCATATGGGGTGCATGCCGGTGGTATGATAATTCTTGATGGTGATATTGATAATTATTGTTCAACTATATCAGTAACTGGTAAGGATGTTATCTCTAATGATGGTAGTGAATGTGAAGCGATGGGTTTTCTAAAGAATGACTGTCTTGGTGTGGCAGTATTAGATATTCATAAGGACACTTTAGAATTAATTGATGATGATGTTCATTTGCCTTATGATTTTGATGACCCAAAAGTTTTTGAAACAATCAATCGTAATACAATGGGTATTTTTCAATTAGAACAAGGTGCTGGTATATCTGGTACAAAGCAAATACATCCAGATAATTTTAACGAATTAATGGATGTTATTGCACTTATTAGGCCCGGAGCAAGAAATAGTGGTTATTTAGACCTTTATTGTGATTATAAATTTGGTAGGAAAGAAGTTACATATGCAGACCCACGTTTACAAGATATTCTTGGTGATACATTCGGTCTTATGATATATCAAGAAAATATTATGCAAGTGGCTAATCAACTTGCCGGTATGTCTGACCTTGACACAGATAATTTACGTAGAGCAGTATCCAAAAAGAAAAAAGAAGCCTTTGACTTATATAAACCTAAATTTATACAAGGTTGTATAGATAATAATGTTCAAAAAGAAGTGGCAGAGAAATTGTGGTCAGATATTGAAAATGCTTCTGAATATTCTTTCAACAAAGCACATTGTTATTCATATTCTGCTGTGTCTTATCAATCTGCATGGTTGAAAACTTATTATCCTTTGGAATTTGCAATTGCAATGCTCCAAAATACTAAAGAAGAAGAAAAACGTGTAGAGATTTTAAATATGATAAAAGAAAGTGATGCGGAATTATGTGGACCAAATATTAATATTAGTGAAGCAAATACAATTATTGCTGATAATAAAATTTATATGGGCTTAAATTTGGTTGCTAATGTATCTAATAAAATATCTCAAGCAATCTTACGAGAACGTAAAAAGGGTAAATTTTTATCATTTGAAGACTTTTGTTTACGTATTGCTCCACGTGCATGTAACAAAAGAGTTAGAGAATCATTAATATGGGCTGGTGCTTTTGATGATATCCCAATCGTTCATGAAAATCAATACAAACAAACAACATTGATGTGATATTATGGAAGATATTATTAAAAAAAGGACAGACTTAATTAATTATTTTAAAAATGAAAATCAATATTACTCTAAAAAAGATGTTCTTGCTAAAGAATTTTCTGCATTATCTTTTTCAATTAGGGAAGAATATATTGATAATATCGAAACACCTTATGATGATTTGCTTACTGACCTTAATGATATTGAAGATGACACAGAAGAGTTATATGTCAAGGGCATTATTATTGATGTTGATAATAAAAAAGGATACACCATTTTGCATATTCAAAATAAGGATGTAAATCAAAGTGTTTCTTGTAGCGAGGTTTTGGTGCATCGTTATGGTAAATATTTTGAAACTGGGCATGTTATTATCATTAATTGTCATTCATATGGTGGGCGATTGTATATGCATTTCATGATTGACTTTAGTGTAGATGATAGTTTTGTATTAGAAGCAAATTATATTAATGGTATTGCTGAAGAAACTATTACCGAAGCCAATCCATATGAATACGACAATGATATTGCTTTAGTGAAACAAGCAACATATTTTACATCTAAAAAGGGTACTAAATGTTTACGCTTGTCATTGCGTACTCCAGAAAATGTAAAAAATTATATTACTTGTCAAAATGCTTATAATGATATTCCAAGAGATATCATGACTGGAATGTTTGTTGAGTATCAAACAAATGATAGTGAAACATTTATAAATAATGTTAGACAAATAAGAATATAAATAAAATCCCATATTGATTTTTTAAAGTTATTGAATGATTGGTATATATTCGTATGTTGATATAAAAACAATGAAGGTTTTGTATATTGGGCAAAGTCGTAATATTTATAAAAGACACAGAAATCATGCACATGGGCGTCAACCAATTGATATATTAATACAAGATGACCCCATTCGATATCAATTACGTGTTGAATGTGAATGTGCTGTTTCGGAATTGAATGACAAAGAACGATATTATATTGATTTATATTCACCAGAATATAATTTTACCAAGGGTGGTGATTATCAGTATAATTCTGATGGTGGCTTGCGTAAATATGATTTATGGGATACATCTAAAATTAAATACATTAGTCATATCAATCAAAAGCGCAATAAACCTTTTAGATTGTATTATCATAGTCATTATATTAATTTAGGTTATTTTGAAGATTGGATATCGGCAGAGATTGTATGGGAATTAATTGATGAAGAGGGAGAGATATTATGAAGTTAAGTAAAAGTGCTGTCAATAGTTTTTTAAAATGTCGTAGAGAATTTAAATATATGTATATAGATAAACTTAAACAACAACCTAATGAATTTATGCAATTAGGTACTGATGTACATAATATTGCGGAAACATTTATTAAAAATATCGATATAGATGGAGATTTTTATGAACAATTAATAAAAATATATAATGAAAGTGGTTCTAAATTTAATCTTAAAACACATTTATTTAATTTAGCACGTTTTTATGATGAAGTTTTTCATGATGAAAAAGAAACATATACAGTATTTAGTGCAGAGGAATATTTATATAATGAAGATATTAATTTTTCTGGATTATGTGATTTAATTTTAGAAGATGAGTTTGGCGATTTAATCATTATTGATTATAAAACCGGTAAAAGTAAACCTATTAAAAATTATCGGTTAGAATTGACTTATTATAAATTATTAGTTGAAAAAGAATTTCCTAACAAAAAGGTTATATCTGCTGGCATTGTATTCACTAAAGATGGTGGCATGAAATTCGTTAATTTTTGCGAATCACAAGAGAAGGGTTCTTTTGTTACGCATGCAGATGAAGAAGCCACTATTGAATTATTAAACTTTATTCGAGAAGAAATTAAAGAAGAAAATTTTTATGCAGAAAGGCAATTCTTATGTGATTATTGTGCTTATAAAGAAGTGTGTGAAGAAGAAGGTGGTTTTTAATGCCTATTAATCATTTAAAATTTATAAAAAAAATGTTAGACAAATACACACTTAAATATCCTAATATAGGGGATGAAATGGTAGCAGATATTATTGAAACAGTTTTATTACAAGCACCAGATTCTTATTTCACATATAATATGGTGCAAGAACATCCAGAATTTTGTAAGCAATGTGGTGATTGTTGTCGCACAATTGATTGTCAATATTTTAATGGTAAAACATGTAATGAATATGAAACGAGATTCGATGCATGTACCGAATGGCCATTTTATGTGATTGATTATAATAGTGGCCTAATGCTTGACCCCGGATGTCAATTTGCGATTAAATTAGCCGAAATGGTTTTAGACAATGAATTTGAACATTATATCGAGATGTTAGAATGATGGTTAAAGAAATTTTTATTCCCAAAATAAGAATAACAATTACAGATGATGCTGATATTGATAAATTTATTGCATTATATAATGGAAAAAAAAATATTTATCAATCTGTATATTCTTATGTTGGAGAACCAATAGCACCAAATGCTTATATTGATAAAATTTTTCTTGATTTTGATTATGATACAGATTTAAAGTTCTATGATGATGTACGTAAGGTTGCGTTTTATCTTTACGATTTGGGTGTAAAATTTTATATTCGTTTTAGTGGTCGAGGCTTTCATATTTTTATTTTAACTCATAACGAACAATTAAAACAACCTAAATTGGCGATAAAAAAGTGGGTAAAAAATTTACATCGGAGAACCAACACATATTCGGACCCATCTGTTGTTGGAGATACTCGTAGAGTTTCTCGTATACTTGGCACTAAAAATTTAAAAACTGGTTTATATTGCATACCAATTGAATATCATCAATTATGTGAATTATCTTACGAAGACATTTGTCAAATGGCAAAATCATACAATGGACATGCCGATTATATTATCGGTCAAGATTATGTTTCTTTGTTGCCATTGGATGAAGATATTATCACAACTAAACACGAAGTTATATTGAATGATATTCATTTTAGTGCCAAGTTTCCACCTTGTATTGATTATCTTCTATCTAATGCAAATTTAGGATATCATGAGCGTCGTGAATTAATTATATATTTACGTGATGATGGATATACTGAAGAAGAAGTTGTTGAGATTTTGCGAAATCATTTATCTGATGAAAAATTTCAACATTGTGTAGAAGAAGAACATCAAGTTTCCTATCTATTTGGTAGAGAAGATATATTGTTTTCAAGTTGTGAATCACAAAAGTGTAATGGTATTTGTAATTCATCTGATTGTTGTGGCGCTAATTTATATTTATAGGTGATTATATGCATATTCTTGTTGATGATAGAGAAGATGATGAACGTATTGCAAAATTACGTAATTATTTTCCAGATTTGAAAGTAGAACGTTTAATTTCTGGTGATATTGCAATTTTACAAGAAGGTAAAAAAGATATATTAATTGAGACGAAAACAATTCAAGATTTTATCACATCTTGTCGAAATAGACAAATTCAGAAAGAGGCTTTGCAAATGAAAGAATTAACGCCTTTTTCATTTATTATTATTTATGATGATTTTAAAATGAACGAACAATATGTGACACAACAAACAAATAATGAAAAATTTGGAAATATTGCGTCGTTGATGATTCGTTATAAAACCCCAGTATTTGTTGCAAGTAACTTTAAACAATTTGTTTCTTGCATTTCATCAATTATTAATAATATTGATAAATCTACAGAACCATTAGAATATCCTATTGTAAGAAAAAAAGATTCCAATGCTTTTATTAATGTTTTAATTGGTATTGATGGTGTAGGAAAACAAACTGCTCGCACATTATTGAAAAATTTTAAAAAACCAAGCAAAGTATTAACAGCAACTGAAGATGAATTAGATAAAATACCACGTTTATCTAAAAAAGCCAAAAATAATATTTTAAGGATGTGAAACAATGGATTCAAGTGAGCGTAAAGTTTTATCAATATTATTTAACACGAATAAAACTGTTTTTAATGCACAAAAGAGTAATAAACATCGTTTAATAAGTTTTGGTGATATATCATCATCAAGATATAATAGGCTTGAAAATATTAGTATATTACCTTTTGATAGTCCTTTGCAAATGTTAAGAGATGAAATACAAAATATTTTATTTTTTTCAGAAGAATATATGAGTTTTTTACGCAAAGTACCTTATATTAATTTATATGATGCTGCCGAACTTATTGTCGAGATAGGTGACATTCAGCGTTTTCAAAATCGTAAGCATTTTTTATCATATGCTGGTTTATCTCCAGTTGTAAGAAATAAAAATTATTATTCTAAAATTAAGAAATACAGTAGGGGGCAGATTGTTGCCAATAAAAAACAAGACCCTATTGATTACTGTGAAGATTTAAAAAAAGCAATCATACGATGTACGAGTAAATTAATTGCAAACGATGATGAGTTTGCAGAATTATATCGTTATTATAAAACGCAATATAAATATAAAAATCCAACATATAATAAGAAAAGATTACATTTGATGGCCTTAAAGAAAACATCAATTGTGTTTGCTAAAGATGTTTACGCAAATTTCAAACGTGTTGCGGAGGAAGAAAATGTATAAAGATTTATTAGGAATTAGTGTATGGGAGTTGTGGAAAAATTTTTTGTTAATCTATGAACATGATGAGTTTATAGGTATTATTAGTGTTGATGATATTGATAAAGCAATAAAACAAAATTATGAAGTGAGAGAAATATTACCTACTGAAATTTTTATGGATATTTCTCAAGGAAAAATATTAAAATTAGGTGATTCAAGTGATTAATGGTGAATTAATTTTAAGAGAACGTTATAATGGACTGGATGATAAACAATATCAACCTACTGGTATTGATTTAACTTTAGATTGTATTAAAACAATAGAAGATACAAATATGCATATATATGGTTTATTTAAAGATATTAAAGTTTTACCTCAACAAACCGATGTTAATACAAATACTGTACAAGTCAAAGGTAGTTTAAGGCAAGTATATACATTACAACCAAATACACCTTATATTGCGGTTACTAAAGAAAAAATTAAAATTGCTCCAGACTCTGCGCAATTTTATTTGCCACGTTCTTCTTTGTTGCGTGCTGGCGTGTCTGTACAAACAGCATTAGGTGATGCTGGTTTCGATGGACATTTAAGTTTTTTGATTATCAATCATCGTAATACAGATTTTTGCATTGAAAAAGGTGCAAGATTTGCACAATTAGTTGATTTACAAGCGCAAGGAGTGGATACAAAATACGATGGGGATTATAATGAATGAAGATAAACCTATTGATGATAAAACATTACGTTTAATTGCTGATTCTTTTGAAGATAACAAGCAAGTAGTTGTTTTAAGTTGCTATACGCAATATAATAATATTTATGGTATTTTTATTAATTCGCTAAATAATTATTTATCTTTTGTAAAGCAACCAGAGTCTGATATCACAATGGAAATAGATGGACATCAAGTAATATTTATTGAACTTGGTGTGATTTTATATTATATTTATAATATTGGTTCACCATCATGTTATAATTTATTAATTAATGCTACATCTGATAACGAAGAGTTTAATGAGATAATTTCTTTTGTGATAGACAATCCCCCTATTGAAAAATTCATTGGTCAATTACAAAATATGATTTTATCATTACGTGCAAATGATTTTCAATATAAGGAAATTGAAAATACGCTTGTAGAAATTAAAAGTTTTGATAAGATTTATAAAATTATTGATGATGAAATGAATTTAACGCAAGATGATGATAATTATATTATAAAATTACAAGTGTATATAGATAACATTATGAATAAATTAGAAATAATTCGTGTAAGTAAAATTTCTGAAAAAAAAATTAGTGAACTTGATATTATGTTTACCAAATTATGTTTAAATGTTGGTGTATATGGAATATGATTTTTATATATGATAGAAAATATACATCATAATGAATAAAAAAGGATTGTAAAACATGACAGAAAAAATTATTGTAATACATAATGATGGAAGTAAAGAGCAATTTAAACCACGTTTGATTGCACAGACTATTATGGACGAAACTAATGTTGATGAGAAACTTGCCGAAAAAATTCAGCGTAGAATTTCTAATAAACTTTATAAATTAAAAAAAGATGGAATGGCTGAAATTTCTACATCAGCAATTCGTGCTGAAGTATCATCACAATTATTGCAAGAAAGAGAATTTGAAGCCGAAGAACACTATCGTAAACTTGGTATGAGTGTTAAGGAGTTTGAAGACCTTATTGCAAATGGATGTAAGGATAATGCTAACATTGGTTATAGTCCAGAGATGATTGCCAAATATGCATACGACTCTATAGCAAAGGAATACGCTTTATTGAAGATGCCAGAAGAGTGTGCTGAAGCCCATCGTGAAGGGTTGATTCACATTCATGATTTAGAGTACTATATGACAAGACCTAATTGTATGAACTATGATTTGAGATTTTTTGCTAAAAATGGACTCAAAATAGATGGTAAAGGTGAAATGGGTTCAGTAGCAAAGCCGGCTAAATCTCTTGAAGTATTACTTAATCATATGCTTCAAGCATGGATGGCCGGTGCTACAGTCTTTTCTGGGGGGCAAGGCTATGTAAATTTCAATACGTTATTATCACCATTCTGTAAGGGGCGCTCTTACCGAGATATCAAACAAGCAATTGAGGGATTCATTTTCAACTGTAACATGTCACTTATTTGTCGTGGTGGCCAAGTATTGTTCTCTTCTATTGCATTAGACCTTTCTTGTCCACCAGTTTTAGCAGATGAGCCAGCAATTTCTTTTGAAGGAGTTGCAATTGGAACATATAAAGACTATCAAGAAGAGGCAGACCTAATCTTTAAGGCTGTTTGTGAAGTTTCAAACAATAAAGATGGTCAAAACGCTTATCATCGTTTCCCAAATATACTCTTTAACATTCGTAAGGGTGATTTGGATGAATATAAAGGAACTTGCAAAATACTCCATGAAACTGGGGCGAATAACCCAACTATTTATTATAATAATTGTATTGATTTAGAAAGAAGCACAATGGGTTGCAGAAGTTCTTTACCTATGAATTATACCGGTGATTATTTCAAAGATTGTTGTAATACTGGTAATTTTATGTATAACACAATAAATCTTCCTTTATTGGCATTAGAAGTTGATGGTGATGTCGATGATTTCTATGAATTATTAGATAATGTTTGTGAAATTTGTTACAAAAGTTTAATACATAGAAGAGAAGTCGTTAAAGATATTATCTATAATAAACATACATCAGATTTCTTACTGCAAGTCGATAAAGATACAAAAGAGCCACTCTGGGATATTAATCGTACAACCATTACTTTAGGATATGCTGGCTTAAATGAATGTCTTGAAGTATTATTTGGCAAAAATATTGTTGAAGCCGAAGATGAGGGCGTACAAATTGTTAAATTTATTAACAAGAAAAAACAAGAATTTTTTGAAAGAGATGGTCTTCGTTGGAGTGTGATTGCATCACCAGCAGAATCTACAGTTTTTAGATTTGCTACAATAAATAGAGAAAAATATCCTCAATGTCCGGTTCAAGGTAAGGAAGGCGCTTATTATCTTACTAATAGCCATCATATCCCAGTTTCAAGTGGTGTGGATTGGATTAAGCATATTGAAAATGCTGGAAAATTTGCACACTTATCCCTTGGTGGTGACATTCTTCATATTTGGTCTGGTGAAGTATGGTCAGATGCAGAAGCCATTTGGAAATTAAACCAACGTATTTTAGAATTTGGTAATCCAATATTTTGGGCGTATAGTAAGGTTTTTACATTTTGCGCCGAGTGTGGTTTTACAATTAATGATAAACTTGAAGTATGTCCTATTTGTGGTAGTAAAGATTTAAGACTGTTCGACAGAATCACCGGATATTATTTATGCATTAATACATTCAATGCCGGCAAGCGTGAAGAGTTTAATCAGCGTCATAGACATAAACTTACCGAATAGTTTATAAACATTAGAACAAAAAAGAAATATTGTATGATACTATGCCAAATAATTATAGTTTAATGATATCAAAAGGTATGAATGTAAATAAAGATGAAGTCAATAAAGTATGTGTACGTGTTCTTACGTACGATACATTATATAATTTTGCCTTTATCGATTATGAAGACGATGATTGTTTGGGTGTAAGTTATACAGTTGATGATGGTACAGAAAGGTTTGTTATTATTAATAAGCAAAATATATCTGATATAGAAATTGTTTATGCGGATGATTTGCAACAGCCAAATGATGAGCAAGAAGAAAATGTTGATATGATGTTTCAGTAATCGAAAACTTTATATATGATGATTGTAAATATATTATTGTAGAATATTTTATTCTCAACATTTGGCTCATGACAAACTTGATAACTAAATATAATCCCCATTAAATATATGTTTAATGGGGATTTTTTTTTGGATAATTTTTAAAGGTTTTTGATATGCATGAAGATGACATTGATTTAATATTAATTGAAATTATCAAGGAGTTTACTAAACCAGATAATTTAAAAATATTAGATTCACAAAAATTGGCTTCATCAATTTTTTTTTCATTTGCACAAGGTGTATTGCATAATGAAGATGATGAAGAGGAAAAAATTAGTAATCTTGTTTATTGTACCGAATGGTTACGTGAACATGATAAATTATTGGAAAATTTTAATAATAAAACTGGTGATACAGATGAATAATTGTTGTGATGTTAATTATGAAGATGACAGAGACTATGATTATCTTATTGAAAGATTAAGTCATATTGAAGAAGAAATTCAATTTATTAAAAAAATATTAGAACATAAACGAATCAAAGAAGAAGCGTGGGAACAACTTAAGCAAGAAGCCGAGTATGAAAGAGCAAAAGATAATGATACATGTGATTGTGATTGTGATTGTGATTGTGATGAATGCGATACAACTATAGATGTCAAACAATTGGTTGAAGATATCTTAAAAGAATTAGAGGAAAAAAAAGATTATACATCCACTAAAACATACACATATCGCCCACCATATTGGAAATATTATGTTGGAGATTATCCACCATATACTTTAACAACATGGTTTTAAAATATATCCCTTTATTTATTTTTTTTTTGTGATTAAAAAATGAAAAAATGTAATAATTGTAAAAGAATTTTAGATGAATCTTGTTTTTCAAAAAATAGAAATAATCCGGATGGCTTATCATATTATTGTCGTGAATGTACAAAAAAACAGCAAAGTTTATACTTATTCCAATTGGATGGCAATGAGCATTATGAAAAAGTTATCATAGATGAATTAAAAAAACATAATATACCAATTAAAGGTATAGATAAGGAAAAAATGAAAAATTTATCAATTACATTATATGATTTTCCGGGTGTTTTACATTCTTTATTGGTAGATTTACCCATTTTCCTTGAAAAATATAATTTAACTTATGAAGAATATAAGTTGTTTGTCGATTTATGTCAACAGAATAAAATATGGATAAAATCGAAAAGTTTAAATACTTGATTATGCTAATATTATATTGTGTGAGATTAAAATGTTGTATTACAACGTTTAAGTTTCGTGCGAAATAAAAAAAACATGGAGGCTAAAAATATGAGTGAATATCCAAAAGCACCAACTGCAAGATTACTTAAAGGTGTAGGTGCAGAAAGAGTAAGCACAGACGCAATTGACATTTTGGGTCAAGCTGCAGAAGATTATGTTATCTCTGTATCTCAAAAGGCTACTACTTACGCAAAACACGCTGGTAGAAAAACTGTCCAAGCCCAAGATGTTAAATTAGCATTAAAAGATTGGTAAGTTTAACCAAAGAAAATGTGTACTAACATTTTCACACTTGGTTCAAGCCAAAGGGATAATGAAGAGATGGCGGCCAAAGTGGCTACTACTGCGGTAATAACCCACTTAAATCGGTCAAATTTTTCTGCATCTCTTATTTCTCTCTTTGATTCTGATTCTTTGATGTCAATCTTTAATTCATAAATTTCATTGTAAATTTTGTTTACTTCGTTCTTGTTACTTTCAACTGCTTGTTTAAGAGGAGTTAACTCCTCTCGCATGTAGTTGATAATTTTATCATTTAATTGTTGTCTGGTATGCTCTGTTTCTGTATGAATACGAGTAATAAGGTCACTTTTAATATTTTCCAACTCGTTAATTTGTCTTTCTATTTTTTCAATTTGTTCAACAATAATTTTTTTATCGGAGTTTTGAGAATATAACTCATGCTCAAGATGGCGTAAATCACTACGTAAGGGTTGAATGCTTTTTTCGATTTCGTTAATGGCGGCATATCGTTGGCCATTTGTTAATTTTTCTGATTTTTCTTGCAAACGATATATCTTTTCAGACATATCATGTATTTCCTTACGTAAATTATTTTCCATTTACAACACCTTATTCTAATTTTTCTAAAATTAAATCAATTTTAGATTCAAGTGTGCTAATTTTATTGCCTTGTTCTTCAATTATTCCTAAAATATTATCATTTTGTCTGGTAATTGCATCTGTATTACTTGCGTCTAATTTAGCATCAAGAGCATTAATTACATCTTGTTGTTCTTGCACTATCATGATGATATCTTCATTCTGTGCTGCAAGAGTATTTGTATCCAATTCATTGAGCATGTCGGTTACTTCAGTTAAATCTACTTCTGGAGTAATAGAATCGGCGATGTTATCAATTTTATCACCGATTTGATTGACGATTTCAATTTGAGCATTTTGTTGTTGATTTAATGATTCTTGGATACCTCTTCTATAATCAACGCCTTGAACTTCATCAGCCATTTGTACGCTAAATTCTTCTTCCATTTTATCACCTATGCCAATCTATAAACAACACCAAATTTTCTAATTTTTGTATTAGTTAAATTATCAATGTTGTTTGGATAGATTCTCATTTGTAGTTGTGGTCCTAATGCTGGCATTGTTTTTGAATTAAACATACGAATACTTTCGATATGTAAATGTATATCATAAAGTTCATCATGTGTTGGATTATTTCTTCTCAAAACAATACGTTTAACTCTTCCACCATTACGTTTTTTAAACCATGCTGATACAACTTTATTAGTTTGTTGCGCTCTTGTTTGCACTTGACCCCATGCTGGCAATGGGAAACTTTCAATAGGCTCGGTATTCAAATGGTCTCTGTTATCATAAAACTCAATAATAATATCACCGGTTTTAAATTGACCATTTGTTTGCCATGTGTTTCCACCCCAAGTATTGATATTGGTAGCGCCATTATTAGATGCATTACCACCTTCAACTTGTTCTGTATCCATATAATATCTAACATCAATGAGGTCATATGGGCTTAAAGAGAAGTCTGTGTCTATATAAAATAGATATCCGGTTTCTGCATTAGTAAATTTAAATAGCATATTAGGGTAACTTAATAAACTACTTGTATATTCTTGGTTATTAATAGTGGTTGTAATTTTTTTATTGGATAGTACAGCCTTATTGGCATTGTTTGTAGATGTAGTTGTTACAAAAGTATTATTTTTATTGAAAATTTTAATGGCTTGACTATTTAATGTATTACTAATTGAAGGGGTTGCAGTTGAATCCAATAAATATCTTCCATATCGATAAGATGCGTAATTTCCAGCACTATTGGTACCGATAGCATACTCAATATATGCACAAGATTGTTGATTTTGTATTGATGCGCTATCTTTTGTGACACCACCATCAACTTCTCCCCTAACCCATTTATATGAATCAGTTGGGAAATAGTGTCTGACGTTATATCCACTTAAAACGATATTACCAATACATATACTGTCACCATTTGTACCATCATTTCTGATTGTTGTAGTAATTTCTTTTGTTACATGGTTGTCATCTTCAAAGGTTGGTGTAATATCTTTTACTCTAATACCTATACAGCGTACATCTTGATATCCATAAAAATCATCATATATATTAGGTACAGAGATATTATTATGTTCGCCACTTACAAGGTCTACATCAATTGTGTATGCTTTTCCATATGTTGCTGTGCTATCTTCAACTAATCCATATTCATTAAGTGATACAACAATTTCAAGTGTACCGGCTGGTAAGATATTTTGTCCATTTTCATTTTGTGGTCTATCTTTACCATAAATATATGGTATAATATCTATATTTAATCCGGTATAGTTATCGGTAATATCAAAACCATTATCAAATACGACACCAGCAATAATCATTTGTGGGTCGTAAGTTGCATCTTCTGCTGAATTATAATAAATAGTATCATTATTTGGGTTATCCGGCATATATTTATTTCCATAGTGTGGGGCTGTTTCAATATGCATACCAGTATGAATACTGCCTTCATCATCGTTGCCATAATATGCATAAGTATCATTTAAATGATTGTCTACAGTAAAATTACTTGTATCAATATTGTCGTAATTAGTAAATTTTAATGCGTCATTTGCTGTCGCAATTACTTCACCGGCTTGATAATTGTAATTATTATCGGTTTCATATTTAAAACGATAATTATGCTCGTCATATTCAAGATTGCCATCGTAATTATTGTAATCAACAGAGGTATGTTTAAAGTCATCAAGCGTTAAATCTGCAAATATTTGATTGAAGAAAATGCTTCTATCCCAGTTATCTTTTTTTTGTGTTGCTGGAACATTACTTGTACTTGAGTTTGATGTTAAGATATCAATTTTACTTGTTTTATCTGGGTCTTCCATAAAGATTCTTGCAAATTCCCATTCGCTAAAACGATTTTGAAGTGTATAATCGCTTAATAATAAACGTGTGACATAATTAGCATCAATTAAAGGTGTTTCTAAACATCTTTGATAATCTTCATAAGCAACGTAATATTCTTCAGTAGCAATGTTAAAATTGATAGCATATTTTTTGGTTTCATCAAAGAGTAATTCTGGTGAATATTCACCATTACCTTTTAAAATTAATTTCCAAGCAAATTTAGTTCCTAAACCCGGAAAAGTAATATGTTCGCTATCCATTGTAATCCAATTACTTCCACCATCGTTAGATACTTGAATAGATAAACTACATCCATTTGGTATATTTGTATTTTTATCTATTGTACAACTTTTGATGTTGGCTCCGACTGAATATGGTTTGGAAATTAAGATACCACTATCTTTGTATTTATCATTTTGTTGTTCAATAACTAAATCCCAACTTCTGCTTGAGACATTATTGCTTTCTAAATAGATAACAGAAGGATTACATGAACCTAAACATTTTGTAGATGTACCATATTTATCAATTTGTCTCATGGTTTCATATTCATTAATATAAATAGCACCTTCACTTTGATTAGATTCTAATTGTCCATAAACAAGCAATGAGTATGTACCTTCTGGGATTTGTTTGTCTACAATAAATTTATGATATTCTTTCAATACACGTTTACCATTTTTAGATGTTGAAATTGGTGCAATATTAATTAAGGTACTTGAATAAACATTTTCAAAGACTGGGTCGTTTTCAAGTTTCTTTTGGTAAGAAATACGTTTAGATTGAGTTAAATTAAAAACTTCATCATTGCGGAATAAAATGATACCAAAGTTTTTCATATTTTTAAACGTGTTAATATATGGTGTCAAACTATGTACAAATGTATCTTTTTCAAATACAAGATTTAATACTGGATATTGACTGTTTAATGATTTTGTATTATTGCTTATTTGATAAGTAATTTCTTGTGATGTGTATTGCTTGCTTTTTTCCAATGGTGTATTTACGATATATTTTTCATTTGGATTGCTTACCTTATCAATATAAACCTTACCATTGTCTGTATCGACTGACACTCCATCAAGATAAAATGAATCATTGCCGGCAATAATATCATCTGGTATATCATATGTGATATCCTTATAATTTGGTGTTTTTCCATTTGCTGTTTGTGTTTCAACAACTTGTTTAACGCTAAAAGTTTGTTTGTTTTCCTTTAGTTTAGATGTAAAACTACCAGAATATATTGTGATTTTACTTGTAATTTTATGTTTAGTTTTGTTAGCATCTGTATATGTAGCGGTCATTGTATATTCGCCGGCTTTTAAAAAGTTAAAAGTCTTATAGATATCAATTTTAATTTGACCACTATTTGTTGTTGTATGCGTATTTTCATAAACCACTTTTTTACCATATTTTAATGTAAGTTTTATGTCTACCTTACTGACACCTTTATTACGAGTAGTTGTAGTTTCTGTGGTTTTTAAAGTATTATTAACTGTTTTAGATGATGTTTTTGTGCTATTAACATACTCGTCTTTATATACAAAATTAAGAATATAATAATCAGCAGACGTCATTTTCTTTGGCTTTTTATATGGTATAGCCACATCCATTGCGTCTAAAATATATTTTGTTGTAACTGTTTTTTTGTTTGTTGAGTATGTTGTTGTATAACTATCGATGTATGAACGTGTATATGTTCTTTTGATAATAGACCATGCTAATTGTATGATATTTGTATCTGTTTGTGGTATGGTAATAGATTGTCCATCAGAATTTTTAATGGTTGTCATACCATATGTTCCATCACCTTGGTAATTTGTACTTGTATTTTCTGTAAGAATAGGGTCGGTAGTACAAATATATTTAATTCTTGTTGGAGAATTATATTCGCTTTGATAGTCAATTTTTTTCTCTAAACGACGTAGGCGTTCTAATACATCTCTTTGTCTGGTGATATAATTATCATCATTTTGTTCAACAAGTGGAATTTTGTTGGATATGGATAATTCACCCTCATTACATTTTAAACATTTTTTAATATTACCATCATTAATATTACCACATATAGGGCATCTCCATTGTGATACACCATTTTTAAAGGTTGTAATGTATGCAATCTTTAAACCATTATCACTTTTTGGGCGATTATTTTCCAAACTACCAGTATATACTTTACCTTTAATCACATTTAAAATACCTTCTTGTGATAAGGTTACAAGGTCGGTTCTATCGCCTAATGGAGAAGGACCATCAATAGTAACGTGAGTATCGATAGGGTAAACCTTTTGTCCATGTACAACTGCTGCGCCCGGTGTAATCAAATATGTGTTACCGGAACTAAAAACTTGTTCAAAATATAAATCAAAATTATTTTCGTGTAATACTATGTTAAAATCATCATCACTTTCAAGTTGGTCTTCTAATAAATATGCATTAAGATAATCAACCCCATTATATGATGCTTCTAATCCTTCACGATAATTTCCACCCCTATCATATCTGATAAGGAATGTATCTTCATTAATGTTATCGTATTCGGTTTCGTCACCATTTACGATTAAGTCGGCGGTTGAAATATCAATAGGTTTGATGACAAAATAATAATGACCAACGCCTAAATGATGTAAGTTAAAATTAAATTCTACTTCTTGATATCCATCTTCGTCGGTTGGATTTAAAATAGCGTTTGATTCTTGAATAAAATCAAAATTAATATCCCTAATTTCAGCATAAACTGGGATAGTTAAGTTTGAATCATTTTTCATATGTACTTTAATACTTTCAATTGAAGATTTATTAATGCTAATATTTTGACGTAAGTATCGTTCATAACAAGAAATCCATTGTTGTTCATTGTCATAATATGTATTAGATTGGTCAACGTGAATCGCTGTAGGTACAAGTTTTAAGTCATCTTCTTGTTGTCCTAATATATATGCCGGTCCAAACATATCAACGATTAAACTTGAAATAGCATCTTGTATGCTTGATTGAATTAAATGTATGTCTGAAGATTGTGCCAATTTGGCAACTTCCAATGTGCCTTTGACACGATTATAATAAGATGGCATAATATTCACCTATAAAATGGATATAATAATAGAATATTTTAAACTAATATTGTCGTTTTTTTCAATGTCCGGTACATCTGCAAAAGCGAAAAATGTATCTAATTCACCAGAGTTTTCGTCATTGTCTACAACTGCTATTTCAGTAATAGTTCCCCCTTGAGATGGGTTATAATTCATATCTTCAAAAAATGCTGATAATGTAATAGACTGGGAGTCTGTTCTAATTTCTCCTTCTTGTTCTAATTGAACTCTATGATAATTATCTCCAGTCACTTCTGAAAATTGATTTTTATCGTTAGATATTGCTGCAGAACTACCTTCGCCACCTAATGCAAGATAACTAAATGTTCCACTTGTATTATTAAGAAAACCCAATTGTAAAAGTTTTGTTTTACCTTCTGGTGTTATATATTTATTGTTCGCCATTTTTATCACCTTGTAATATTTGATAATATTTTTCTTTTGCTATTTGTATCCATTCGCCATCTTCTTCAATGAGAAAATTTTTTTGACCAGTTTCCTTGTCTACTATTTCAATAATTTGTTTGATTTCTGCCTCTGTTGTTAGTTTCATAAGTTATCATCTTCTTCAAAATTATCAGCATCAACATCTATTATTGAAGATTCATCAATAAAATCGTCATCAGTTTCTGTATATCCACTTCGGATTAATAAATCTTTAATAAATACATTGCTCAATGATGTTGTATTAAAACGATATAATGCATTATATAACTTAAAATCGCTGTCAATATCTGTATCTAATTCCCATGTAACTGGTAAATCATGATATTCAGAAATATTATAACTGCTTTCAATTGCAAAACTTAAAGCCATATTTTCATATTTGGTACTGAAGTTGTTTTCTTCAGTTATAATAAGATTACCGACATCGCTATTTAAATTATATTTAAAATTATGGTGATTATATCTGTCAGCGTTGTCATCTTCAATTATTATCCAATATTTTTCACCAACATTAATTTTATCAATGTAAAAATCAAAACTGAAAATGCTACTAACATTTGGTGTTTGGATTTTTTTACGAGCGATTAAATTGTCTGGTGTATTACCATTGTCATCGTATAACGCTACATAGATATATTCACTTGGATAACCACTTCGACCATCATATTTAAAGTCAATCTTATATATATTACTTGTATCGGCAATAAAAGATTGTGATATTGCTTTAAATAGTGGCAATGAATTTAATAAATCTTCATTATCTGTATTAATATTAACTTCGTATTCTAAATTATTTAAACTTATTTCAGATACCTTAATTGCACCCCAATTTTCACCTTGATTTTTGACAATATCTCCAGAGAGCAATTGTTTTGGGAATGGATTGTCAGATATATCAATACTGTCGGTGATAAATACACCATATTTATTTTTATATTCAATTACAAGTTGTATATCGTATAATCTAATATATTCATCACTATTTAATTTACCAAAATCTAAATAGCATAATAAACCATTATGGAGTTGTCTACCACTCAAATAGTAAGGTTTGGTATCGTTAAGATGCCAGAGGTTTTCGGTTGAAATTAAATAAGAGTTGTTGTCATAATGGTTAATAATGGTATTTTCTTCCAATAATGATGGTGTAATAATGTGACTATTGTCTTTTTCAGCGATTAAATAACAATCGGTAATAATGATATATTTATTAATATTTGCATTAATAAATCTAACTTGAATTGAAACGTTTTTATCTTTAATATAAGGCAAGATGTCTTCTTGTATATTAAATAAATCATTATCTACGTTGTATATTGTTATTGATGAAGTGTGTCCTTTGCTATCGGATATTTTTATATCTGCATGTATATGTGATAACGTTTTATTGATACCATTAATATGCAAATATAAATGTTTTAAATTTTTTTCGTCAATATTGAAGTTAGAAAAATTAATATAATCATTATTATATTCATTTGTCTGATATATTACTCCTTGATGTTGTTGTCCATATAATGAATTTAAGTTTTCCCATTCATGTTCATTTTTATATTTGGATTCTAAACCAATATTGTCAATACTAATATTTATATTATTAATTGTTAGTATTTCTTGTTGATATTCTTCGGCGATATTTAATGCATGTAACTCATTATTATTTTGTTGATAAAATGGATTCTCTGCATATATAGATAGCGTGAAATATTCTTTAGCATTGGTTTTTGCTAAATCTAATATATCAATAAATATCTTATTTGTATCTGTAAATTGATTATATGATTGAAGCAATGATGTTTGATTATTGACAGTTGCATAAATGTCGAAATTAATATTATTAATGATATTATTTTCAATAGATACACTATTACAATAAGGGCATTTATCATAATTACCTAATCCACCACTTTCACAATCCGGACAATAATAATATTTTCCATCATTATGATTTGTGGTTGTCAATATTAAAGATAATGTTTTCAATTGAGTAAGTTCATTCGTATGTTTATTTAATGGTATTTTTATATTGCAAACATTAATTTTATTAATATTACTTTTGATGATAATAGGTTCAATATTTTGTGTATTAATATCAAAAATTTGGTATATTTTTTCATTATTTTGTAGATATGTAACATCTTTTGAGAAACAAGATGGACATGTTGAATAATAATTATCATGTAAAGTATGACATTTGTTGCAGTATGTTTTGTTGTAGTCAGCGAAGGTTTTTTCAATATGCTTTGATAAACAATGTGGACAATAATTATTCCAACCATTTGACACCCAATTACATTCATAACATATAGTAATTGCTTCTTTTTCATCTGAATGTGAAACTTTGTTTGAATTACAATATGGACATTCATCATAATATCCTAAACTTGTACGCAAACAATTGCCACATATAGTAATATTTGGTTGTTGAATGTTTAACGCAGATATAAATGTTTGATTTACATTTGTAATGTTATTTGGATAATATGTCTTATGACTGGTATTATTATTTGGTAAATAATAGTCACCATCTTTTTGAATATTAATAGTGGTATTGTTAATGAAATCATAATTGGCGTTTGCTTTTAAATTGACATAGATATTTTGTATTTCATCTGTATCATCTATGTTAATGTTATCATATCGCAACATGATTTTTGGTGTTTGTAATGATGAAGCCTTACATTCTTTATCCACGTTACTATCATTATAGACGATAGCATATTTATTGCTTGCGTTAAGATTATTAATATTATCCCATTTTAATGCTGATGACTGCAAATGAATATCATTGTGTGTTTCGTTGATTTTTTTAATGCTGTCATCAATAGAAAAGGTAATTGGTGTATCTTTCGTTAAATCATATTCTTCTTCTATATCAATTTTAGTGGATGTTTGTGTATATGTAATTGGGAGACCAGCGCTATTGTTAACATATAGAACAATATCATTATAATTTGTTACAAAATAATAACCTAAATATTGATATTTTCTGTCGTTAGTTGATATCCAAAAGTGCAATATGCGATATTTGGTATTATTTTGCAATGTACAGCATTGGACTTGGATACTGAAATTATATGGATTGGAAATATTTGTGCTACTGATTGTGTTATCATTCTCTTGTAGGGTAAAATGATTAATGAATGGGTCGATGCGTTGACGCAAGCAAGCAATAATATCCCTATCATTTTCTATATAAATACCGGCTATTTGTTCATTTTCAATATCTCCATTAAAATAGAATTCATATATATCGCCATCATAAAGTTTATTGATATAAGAATTACGATTGATTTTTTGTAATGGCAAATTAAGATTATTTTTTTCTTTTGTAATTGCAATATTACTTGATAATAAATTTTGTACAATATTATAGCATTCATGAATATATTGTTGAGACATTTTATCTTTGAATATATCAATACTATAAGTCATATTTGTTTCTAAATCATCATTTACATCAATTTTGCCCATATTGTTGAGTGTTTTAACTTTTATATCGTCAAATTCACTTTCAAAATAATGTATATCATATGTTGTATAGATACTATTATCATGTCTATTGTACCACGTGATAATACCTAATTTATCCAGTTCAATATCAAATAAAAAATTATTATCAATTGTTGTTGATAATAAATCTAATTCCATTTTTAATGTAAGTTTAATACTATTTGAATAATAACATATCGCTTTAGTACCAAATGGTTTTACTCGATTTACTAATGATTGTAAATTACCGATAGGGTTATCTAATTCTAAAATGTTGAAATTGGTTGGTATTTTAGCGTAATCTATTGTAAGGTCAAAAACACCATTTTGATAATCATTGCCAGTCCATACTTTAGTATCCCATGTATCTACATCCCAACGCATAGCATAATCTACTAAATTACTTGTTGTAGGTAATTGTCCGGCGTAATGGAAAACCTCTGAATTAAGCAATCCAAAACGATTTATGAACCCATTTGGATACATTTCATATGATTTGGTTGCTAAATGATTGTTGCCTATTCTTAATAATTCTGGCTCAACATATTTAGAATTATCCTTAATTTGTTGGATAATATCTTTTAAGGTGCTACCTTTGTATGTTTCAACTTTAGAAGCATTATGTTTTTCTATATCGAGTGTTCTTTTGGAAATATCTCCTTTGTTAAAAAATTTGAATAAATTACCTTGATTATCCATCTCACGTCTGAAATATCTATTAGTTTTTTCAAAATTATAAATTGTAATTTCATGTTCAGTTGTACGAGCATTATAGTGAGAGTCAACAGTTAATTTTAATTGACGATGTAATACATGTGCATTGTGTGTAGATAGCATAAAGTTAGATAAGAATGTACCTTGTTGTGATGGTGTAACTTTAATACAGAATTTTTTAGTTTGACAGCCATCAATACTATTAATACGAAAACTTACTAAATTATTACTATTAATACTTGGTGGATAATTTTTATTATAGCATTTGATACCATTATTGAGGAAGGATGATGGTAGTCGTGCATATAAATTGATATAATTAATAGGATTTTTATTATTATTAGTAATTTCAAAAATATAATATATGTCATCATTAAGATTAATAAAATCATCATCACATATAATTGTCAATTTGTCACAGTTTTGACAATCAATATCTTCATCGCTATGATTGACTGCGTGATAAACGTTGAAATCAATTTTTTTATTCGGTTCTAATACATCAATTTCATTACGATATTTTTGTCTATTTAATTGTGTATCGATAAATTCTGTTTCAATGACATGTATTTTTGTATCAGTTGGTCTTAAAGATAATATTAATTCAAATATGTCTCCGGCTTTAATATTCGTGATTTTCCAAATACCAAGTTGGTTTTGATTATCACTTGGGTAAAAAACGCCATCTTGACATTCAACATTTTCAATTATAAAGTGATTTTGTTCATGCGCATTTTCATATTGACCTATGTCTTTAATATTAAAAATAAATTCATTTTGATTTTTAAAATAATTTTTAACATAAATTTTAAAGTCAAAAATTTCATCTAAATATGGATGATTGTTGGTAACTGTTGTTCTGACGTCAACGCTACTGTCAATGTTTACCAGCAATTTATGTTGATACATATTAGCATATTGGTCATCTTCAGTTGATTTTTTATCATCTAATGTTTTAATAATGAAATCGTAAATACCCTTTTTTTGTGCTTTATAACATATTTCTAAAATATATTTACTGCTATTTGCTTCTAAAAGTGGAAAAGTAAGAATACGACTATTTTCATTAAAAGATGGGTGTGTATTACTGTCAATAGCAGTTAGTGTTGGTGAACGATGTCCTTGTGGTGATGTATCTCGTTTAAAGATTGGTGGTTCTTGTATTTTGAATTTAACATTAGTACCATCGACATTAGATTTGTTTTGAATAATATATCTTAAACAAAAATAGGCATCATTATCATCAACATATGTTAATTCAGTAATACCTTCTATTTTCATTTCAATATTTGGAATATCTTTAAAAATTATATGAGATGCTTGCCATTCACCATTAGTGTATTTTTCGTCACCATAATTAAGAGGTTTTATTTTTAAAATACATTCTTGTTCTATATCTGATTGTACAATCAATTTAATTTTATTAGTTTGATTAGAATATAATTTTTTAATAATACAATATTTATTTGTTAAACCATTATAAACTGTAATATTTTTATCGCCACCAATAATAATATCATCACATTGTTCACCTTCATTATTATAAACGTCAAGGTATGCAATAACATTTTCAAAGACTTTATCTTCTGGCATATCAATATTGATATCAAAAGTAATAAATTTTGCTTGTTGAGTTGGAATGCGTTTTGTTTCACCAATAATAGTAATATTGTCAATTAAAGGATTTGATACATTTTCTACATCATATGTAATTGGTGTTGTTAAGTCATCCCCAGCAGTAAAAATTAAAGAATTATATCGTACATCTGAACCATCTTCAAGACGTAATTTAAAAAATTCTTTTTGCAAATCTTGTTCCATGACTGTTAAATCAATATTTCTTTTTATATCATCAAGATTACTTTCAGTATGAAGTGCTGTCATGTGATATTCATCTGGGGTATCTAAAACAACATTAGCGTAAAGATTAATATTACTGGTCTTAATATTATCAATAATCCATTTGCTTGTGTCTATTTTATCTTGTTGTATGTTAAAATCTTTAATACCTTGCCAGATATTAGTGGTGATTAATCCATCTGTATTGATGATAATTTTTTCATCATTCTCTTCTGATACTTTGTTGCGTATCATTGAGACATTAATAGTAAGTGGTTTATTATCAACAGCCTTATATACTAATGGTTTTTTACCATTGGTTGTGAAAGTAAAATTAATAACAGTTGGTTCTGGTTCTGGTTCTGGTTTATCTGGTTGTGATGGTGCTGGCACAGATTCTTTTGATATTTTCATACTTGCGCTTGCATTACCTTTATTATATAATGAAAAACTTGCTTTAAAAGTTTGTTTTGATGTTTCTTTTGTCGTTTTACAAGTGAGTGTTAATGTAGCAGTATCTTTTTTAAAGGTTTTTATTGTCCATGTTCCTTCTTTGTATGAGCCACTACCGGTTGTTGTTGATGCTTTTGTAACTGTTGTATTCTTCGGCAAAGTAATAGTAACTGGTAAATTTTTTGCCACTCTTTTGTTAGTGCTTTTAAGTGTTACTTTGTAAGTATATGTTTTATCTACTTTTTGTTCTTTATGAGATAATGTATTCGTTATTTTAAAAGTTGGGTCAATATCTTTATAAGTAATTTTAAATCTTAAAAATTGCATCACAATACGACAATGATTGCTTGCTTGGTTTTTTTGAGGATGAAAATGTAATTTGATATTTTTCTTAAGGTCTTTAATGGTAATTTTATGATTACCTAAATTAATTTTATGAGAATATAATGTTGCTAAATTTGCACTATCTACATTTTTACCATTATTGGTGCATCTACCATTATTAGCCGGTTTGTGACCAGTAAAGTTTGCAATTTTTGTACCATTTTTCTTTAATGTAATAATAGGATTATCAAATTTTCCAAAAGAAGTTAATGATGAGTATGCTATCTGTTCCCATTTATATTCTAATTCAATACTGGTAACGTATGCTTCATCTGGGGCATTTGGCACAACAAAACCGGATGCAATAATTTCTTCTGGTCTATAATATGAACCAGATGGGGTTGTGACTGAATCTGGCCAATTACGTAATGGATGACCTTTATAAGTCGGATTTTTTACTCCCCAATAGGCTAATGCTGTACTATTGGAACATAAATAACTTTTATTAGTCATTTTTTGTGTATTGGTTTTTGTGGACCATCCTTCCACACCTTCAATTTTAGTTGGATATACATAATTCATTGTTGTGCCTCTTTATTTTGTAAAGTTAATTTGTAATGTTCTATGATATTCTCGCCATAAATCATCAATCACGATACCAGCGTCTGTCATCATATTAGTCGTGACAAAAGTATAATATTTTGTTGTCGCTTGCATATTTGCTTTTGGAATTACTTCATTTGGTGAATTAATATTTGCATCATTCAATAAGCCAACAATATAAAACAATTCTTGCTCATTAATTTGTGCAAAATTTTGCGCAAAAACTCGTTCTGCTGTTCGCTTGTTAAATACTGGGGTATTATGTTCATAGATTTCAAATCTAAAACGTTTATGCTTATCTGTATCAATATCCATCAATACACATTCATCCTTATCAACTGTCAATATATCATTTTCATGAACATAACTTATTCCATTCTCATCAAACAATAAAATTTTAATTGGAATAATAGGCTTTAACTTTGTTTGCTCATCGAAAACAATATCAAAATAAATATAATCAATCGCTTCATAATATCTATTATAGTATTCAATCTTAACAACTTGTGATAATTTTGTTAAATCTTCCATATCAAGATAAAAATCACATTCACCATTAATATCTACAATACTTACTTGTTTCAATTCATCATCAATAGATAATTCACAGTAGCCGATATTAACGATACCATTATCTAATGTGCAATCGGATAATAATGAACCATTTTGATTTTGCACAAAAACAGAAACCTTAAGTGGCAATTCCTCTTCTGGATAATGTATCACAAAACCATTAGGTGTGCTATATCCAAATTTTTCAAATCCATCATCATTACTTTGAAGAATAAAATTGCCTTGATGATTTTTACATGAATTATTCACAAAAGGTGTCAAATGAATTCTTTGTGGTTCGATGTAAAATGCTTTATAATCATAAATAACTTTTTGGTCACAAGGATTAATATATTTAATTCGTAAATAATATTTGCTATAATCACCATCTACCGGTATATTACGCAAATCAATTTTATCAAAGAAAACTGTACCATTTTGAGTAATTTTTCGTGTACCTAAATTTTTAACAATTTCTTCTGCTTCTGGCGTTGATTCTTTATCCTTAATGATAGCGCACTCTACATCGCCAGAAGAAACAATATTATTATATGAGTCAGTAGCATATAAAATAAAATTATTATTAACACCTTGAATAAATACTATTTTATTTTGATATTCTGCTGTTAAAGATGTTGTGTCATCATTATTGAGAGATGGCGTATCTTCGTATGAATATGTTAATGATAAGTCGTTATCATTAGTCCAAGATAATAAATTATTTTCTAATTTGATGATATTTGTATATGTACTTGGATGATAATAATACATATCTGACGTGAATCTATCGTAATAAATATCTATATCATTATCTAATGAAAATAAAATTTTACCATTTGGATTAGGTAATGTTTTTGGAGTTATTGAATGATGTGTAGGCGTTGGTGTACTGACGCAATTATCATCACCTTTTGTAGAGCGTATAATAGTTTTATTTTTTTCAGATATATGTAAGCCATTTGATGCATATTTAATTGTTGGGCTATATTCTTGAAATTCCTCAATCGTTAAATAAATAAAATGTATTTGATGACTATCATCATTATGTTGTGGTCCAATAATGTTGATGATATCTTCGCCTTGACTAACAAAAGGTACTTCATGATAAATCCATTGGTTGCGTAAAATTTTATCTTGTTTAATAAAATCATCATGTATTTTATTATCATTAACTGTAATATAGCAACTATCCGGTTCGCATTCAGTATCTTGTGGTATATAAATATAATATTTTAAAGTGTATAAATGTTCTTTATCTAATTTTATATTTAAGGATGCTTGACCTTTACCCAATGGTGTATATGTCCAATATTTGTCACATTTATTATATTTCAATTGACAATTTGTATAAATGGCATTATTCAAGTCTAATTGAATAATATGTTCATGGTCTACAAACATGCTGTACGTATCATCAAAAGGATTACCGACATTAATAATACGATAATTATTGTTATTACCAAAATTATTAATGGTATTAACGTTAGTACCTTCAAAAATATTTAAATCTGAATTTAATGTCAAGTGTGGTTTGTTTGGATTATTATCTTGGTAATGTTTGCCTTCAAATCCAAAATAATGTTGATGATATTCGGTTGTTGTAGGTAAATAGTTATAATTTAGGAAAACATTTATAGGTGCGTATTCTCCATCAATTTGGTCTGATATTAATGGGCTTAATCCAGTTCTATGAATCTTTGCCTCCCAATATGGTGTTATTTGTCTTCTATTTGTACAATTTATATCATTTTCGGTTGCTTGCCATAATGCTTCGGTCGTTAAATTAGGGGCATTGATATATTGATATGGTGGTCTATATCGACTTGACAATGGAAACATACCTTGTATAGTCATATCTCTTTTATCTTCAATATTGGTATTATAATAATTTTTATAATTAGGGTTTTTATATTTATCAATACTATTATTTAATAAAGAGCGAATATAAGGCTTATTATCTGAACCTAATTGCATGTCATATCCTTTTGATTCAATTTGAATTTTATATGGAATTCCTTGTTTATTGATAGGATTTTTTTCAAATAAATCTTGAAATGGATAAATAGAATAAACTTCTTCAATTTCCTCATATTGATATAAATCATAAATAAAATAATGAGCATATAATGTGGTAATTGTATTTAAATTATTAGGTATTCTAATAAAATAATCATCATCAATAGATTGATGGTGGACAAAATCGTCGTTTTCTTTTAAACTAAAACGTATTACTTCATCATCTTGGACATCATCCAATGATATTTTAATAGTAATATAATCATTAATGGAATAAAGATTTGGATTTGTAATTAAAATTTTTTTTATTTTATGGGGATATTCTTTAATGTCGTTAAGATTCATCTTTTGTCTCCATTAGTGTTTGTTTTTTATAAGTTGTAAATAATGTTTTATTACCACTTGCGATTAATTGCTGTTTAATTTGTGCAAAGTATATATTATTATTGTCTTCAGCACCGAATTGTATTGGTATATTTGTATTGTTGTAACGATATTTTGTATTATTATTATAAAAATAATTTTCAATTGCTTCTTGGGGGGTATCAAAGTTTAATAAAGCATTTATTATATAGGTGTTGGTAGGGTCAATGTTGATAATAAAATTATTATATGATTGCCATGTATATGAATTAATTGGATTATATAGATGTATATGACCTTGTTTATCTGATATAAAAGGGATAAATAATTTATTATTGCTATAATCTGTTGCTTGTATTTCACCAATAATATACTGATTGTTAATACCATTGTAATTAATAAATAAATCAATATAATCTTCAAATTCATCATTATCGGTTATGCCTTCATTATTACCAGAAGGTGATGGCTTAATAACATAACGATTAATTTGCAATGAGCCATAAACTGTTTTTGTGTTAAAAACAATTGGATATGTTGTTGGATTTAATATTTCAAAATTTTCATCACCATCATACAATACCTTAATTTGATATTCACCTTCATTATATAATGGCATATTAAATGTTATTATATCTTTTGTATTATTTATGCTTATATTGTTGTTATCAATGTTATATGTATTGACAATATTATCGTATTTAACCGCAACATGTAGTTTATTTATATTTAAGTCAGTTAATTTATTGCTATTAGTGTTAAGATATATTTTTATTGTTTGAATATTGCCAGTTGGCACATTATTAAGAACATCGTTATATGCTGTTAATGTGGCTTTTGAGATGGTGAATGTTTCTGATATATAATTATGATTTTGGATTCTTGTTTGTACAAGATATTCACCAGCAGATAAATCTGACATATGTATTGTGTGTGTATGATGATTTTTGTTTAAGGAACAAGAATCAGTTAATTCAGTATAAGTATAATTATTTTTTGATACTATTATAGTGTCAAGATTTAAATTTTCATCAAAAATATTATCTACACTTATATCTATATCGACATCGCCACTATAAATTTGTGAATTATATCGAATATTAATTTGTGGTACTAAATTAAATCTTGCAGACATATAAATAGGCATATTATGATTATCATTTGGATTACTATATACATCGCTAAAGGTTATTTGATTATTATTATATGTATAACTTTTACCTTTAACATATACATATATAGGATAATCATCAGCATATGTAAATATAATTGTATCTTGCAATATTGCTTTTAATTGGTTATTTTGTATTTTGATAATACCCTTATATTCTTTATTAATTTTTGGGATAACAAATACGCATGGTTGATTATTTAAGTATGGGTAATATTGTTTTTCAATATCAATAGTAGCAGTAATTGGATTATGAATATCTTTTGCTATTGTATTAATGCCATAAATTTCATTGATTGTTTCTGTGTCAATATTAATTGTATAATCTTGTGTGCCAAAATCAACAGCAAGATATAATTTTTCACTTTCGGCTGCCTCATAGTAATAAATATCTTCTATATCAACATCATGTCCATCAATATCTTTTAATTGTCCTTTAGAGATGGTGTGTCCACCTTTATTTATGTATGCTTGAATAGTATAATAACCGGTTGGAATATTACCAATATCACTTAAAAAAATATTCTCTTCGCCATAAATTTCCGGATAATATGATGCTTCATATCCTTTGTCATAATCAATATATTGATGATATTGATTTACATATGTTTCAGTATCTGCTGTGATATTATCAATAATTAATTTATCTTCTGTACCTTTTACATTAAAATATACTTTTAAATTATTATCAAGTGCAATACGTTCATTGCGACTATTAGTAAAAGCGAAGCGCAAATGTAGATGTTGATTGCTTTTAATATGGATAAAGCCATCACTCATGATAATATCACCATCTGACATAGTAACTTTTTGTAGTTGATTGTTTTTAATTGTTACAACATCAATAGTAAGATTACTTGGATATAATAATGGTATATTTGTCCAACAACTATCTGGCGCATAATATTTATAGGCTGAACCATATTTGTCATTACGTTCACCATAATTAAAAACAGCCCTAATAAATTCTGTACCTTTTGGTAATATATCTTCTTCCAATAATTGTATTGGTGAGTATGTTGTTTCTGCGACGCCATCGATAACCATTACTGGATTGCCAATAACTTTTTCTTGACCACTTAATGATAGTTCTGTATCTTCATCTGTGGCGTCAGCAATTTGATAACTTAAAAATGTAACAATACCATAGTTTAAAGGTTGACCATAAACATCTTGTACAGATACTTTAAGTGATACTGTATCCTCTAAATGTACAAAGCGTGGTATATTTTCGTAAAAATTTAAAAGTGTTGGTATTTTTTTTAATAATACCGGATAATATTCAGTTTTATCATTATATGTTTGACTGTTATGGTATTGCACAATAAAATATCCACTATGATGTGGTTGATATAATACACTTACATTACCTTGTTCATCAACTGGAATTGGTGTTTTAGTAATTAAATTTTCTGTATTTAATATTGTTGTGGCGTTTTCTGCATAATATACATTTACAAAGCCATTAGGCACGCCATTATTATTTGCGTCTGTGATTGTAATAAATAAACGTAATACATCATTATAATAATAGTCATCAGTTGATGTGTTGACAATACGTTGATTATAATCTCTTACGCTAATATTTGCTGTGATTATAACATCTTGTTTGGATAATGTTATGTCACATGTTGTTGATGATTGTTTATAATCACAATTTTCTTGATAATTTAATGTAGCCTCAATTGTTGGATTTGTCATTTTTATCCTCTATTTTCTTGGTATAAAATGAGTTTCATGAATTTCGTTAATATCAGTACCTTGACGTTGTTTAGAGCGTATTTCTACTTTGGTAGATGAAATTTTAATATCTGTGCTATTAATGATATTGCTAAAAATAAAATTATCTTCTATTGGCAAAGCGTTTTTAAAGGTACATACTGTTGCCCAGATACCATTTTCTTTAGTAAGTGTATATTTTATTTGATTCCATTTGAATGTGTAGCCAGCAGTATTCTCATATAATTCAACACCACTTACTCCATCCCCTAATGAATCGATAAGGTCACCGGCGTTGCTGCGTATAGCATAGGATTTATATAATATTTTCCAATTATTATTCCATGATACAATATTATTATTCACAGAACCAATTCTGACATAAATATCTCCAGTTAGTTGATAATTATTTAAACTATTAGGCATAGTGGCATATACATATTGTATAATGCGAGTGTATTGTTTTTTAACAATAATAAAAGCACGTTCGTAATGAATGACATCATTATTGCATGTAAAAGAATAATCTTCATTTTCATTTGGATTTAAAAAATAATATCCATTTTCTGTGATATTATTGATAGTATTACTTGTTGGTTTAGGATTTGTAATAACATGTTGTTCTAATTTACTATTGATATCATAATCAGAAACTATTTCTCTTATTTGTTGTTCTAAATTCATATCCATATCAATAGTTTCAATATATAAATTGCCATCTTCATCTAAACAAAAAATACCAAAATTTTCTGCAATATATGGCATTACCCAATTTCTAACTGCCTCTTCTGAAACAGCATTTGTTTTATTACGTTCATATGTAGATGTATTTTGTTGATAATCTTCATCTGATGTAAAAGCATTACTGATGGCTACGTGTCCATAATGATTTTGATTTGCAATACCATATTTTTCGTGTTCTTCTTTATCCCATGCATGGTTTGTTGGTACTAATTCTCCTTCAACACCATCAAGGTCATTGACGCTGTGCGTATGGGGTTTGGGGTCAATTAATGGTACATATTTTGCTATTTCTTCTCGAAGGTTAAGGATTTTTTCTGTTATTTGATTGCTCATTTTTATCACCATTAAACGTCTGAAGCCCATTTACCACCATCAAGTCCATCAATCCAATATCCAGCGCCATGGTCAGCGGTTGCGTCTCTCCAAGATATTTTATATGCTGTATCATTAATTTTTACATATGCGTCGGCGCATAAATATACAATGCTGGCGTATAAATATGTGGCTGATGTTGATTTGGGTTTATATTCAATTGCCCAGCCCGGATATGTTGAAGTATTTGTAATTGTTAGCCATTTTACTTCATCATAACTAAAAGCGCCTAATGTAGCGAGTGCTGGTGTCCATTGATTCCTTGTCTTGTTAGCACTTAACGTATATGTTTGTGTTGTATTTAGGTTACTTTTAATAGGAACACCATGAATTCTTAATAGCGCCCACATACCCTTTCGACGCCATTTGTAATATGAATTGCCTCCGGAATTTGTGCTTGCACTATCATGACTATCACTAAATGTTGCTATTTTGCTTTGCCAGTATTCTGATTCAGTCATATGTCTATGGTTTGCATCTTTATTGTTTTTATGTGCATTAAAATTACTTGTAACTGTTGTTAAATCTGTATTAAGAAGATTAATTTTTTTATTTAATTCTTGAATATTATAGGTAATATTTTTTTTATCATATTGCGTTTCATTAATATTTTCATATGGTAAATTGCTGCTATTACCTATTTTTTTATTAAGTGGGTTTAGTACATAATCATACACCGCTCTACTTGTAACTGCTTTATTGCCATTTGGGGCTTGGTTTGTGACTTGGTCAGTCATTTCGTGTAGGATGTCATAATTATTTGTATGCCAACTTATAAAATAATTTTTTAATTTTGCCAATGTGCTTGTTACTGTCATCCTTAAACCTCTTTTTTTGATAAATTATTTATATTCTAATATATATAAAATGTTGAAAATGGTCGAAAAAAAAAGATGGAAATTATTGCACAAATTTTCCATCATCATCTTCAATAATAATCTCTGTTGCATCAGTTTTATTTAATTTAAATCTTTTTTGATTGATATAAACTTGAAAATTGATAACAAATTTTTTGTCTCCAAAAATGTTATATAAAATATTGTTAATCTTTTGTAAAATATCTAAATAATTCATTTTATCACCTTAATGATACATAATGCTGGCTGTCCGCCTGGCGTATTGCGTGCAAAGTATCCTTGAACATCATATGGTCTGTCTTGTAGTTTTCCAGCATAACTGCCATCAGATTTTTTGTCGCCTAATGAGTTAAGCGCTCTTACATACTTGGTTGCTGTATTGATTTTGTCAATGCATTCATAGTGTCCAAAGTGTTTGCCGCTTGTACTGTTACCCCCATTGATATATGCAATATGCCAGATAATTGCAACATCGTCTTTACAAATTAATTTAGCGATATTAGCAAAACGTTCTGCGCTGTTCGCACCCATATCGGAGAAATTTTTCCATTGTACAGATAATTTTTTACCGCTCATGTTTGATATTTTTGCAATTGCTGTGTTCAAGCCAGAATGTCCAGTTCCGGCAGTTGTGGTACCAGCCCATCCAGCAATTTGTTTTTCGGTATATTTTGTGATACCGAATTTGCGTATTGCTTGGTGAATGGAATGAGGACCGCACCACCATCCGGTGCATTGTCCTAATTTATTACAGCCATTTGAGGTGTAATGTGGTGATGATGTGTATGGGTTGCTACATTTTGATTTTGTTGTTGTTTTTTTTGTTGCTGATGTAGATGTCTTTGTTGTTTTTTGTGTAGTTTTTGTAGTGGTTGCAGATTTTTTAAAATCCGCATCATTAAATACACAATACAATGGCAAGGTATTAGAATTCTTATAGTAAAAATTGATTATCTTACACATGCAATATACAAATAATTTGTATTCAACTTTTGTTTTGCTTTTGACTGTAGTGACGTATGCCGGCACCTTTTTGTTGGCTTCAACATATTGGACAAATCTTTTAATCATATCCTTATAATCTGGGGATGTGACTTGTTCATTGATTTTTGTCGTGATTGTTGTTGATGGTGCTGATACAGTTATCGGCTTGATGTCACTTTGTTTGGTGTCAAGCAATTTTGCAATCAAGTAAGAAGTGCTGTAGATGCTGTATTCATTACCATTAATGGTACAGATTTTTGGCAATTCTTTGTTTTTTTCAATGAATGCTTGTATTTCTTTTGCTTCTTGTTTAATTAATGTTGATTTCATAGTATCCACTTATTTATCTATCATTTTCTCGTTAATGCACTTATACAGAGTATACATATTATGATTATTATCAATATTATGATATTGTTTCCAGTTTTATGTTTTACCAAGTCTATATATTTATCATTGTTGAGTGTATACGTGTTGTTGTTTTCTTGCATATTCAAGTTAAGTGCTGTAGTATTGTTAATGTTTGTTTGATTATCTGTAGTGTTGCTGTTGGTTGTGTTTGTTTCATTGATGGTTTCATTAATATTATCGGTGGTGTTGTTATTATGGTCACAAGGAATACCGGTGAAATAAATATTATAAGCGAAAAAGTTTTGGTATTCTTCATAACTTGCCAATAAAGTAGCAAAACTATAATAAGCCCTTGTATCATTATCATAATCATAATAACCATTATCATTCAACTTCTCTCTCAACGACTCTTTAATTATTCCATCTATTAACCAAGAACTGTTGACTGTAACTGGTGAAGTGAAATTATTTGTGAAATGCCATATGATATGCTGATTAAAAATTGATTGACTTACTGGCTCCCCACGATGTGTCAAGTTATTTTGAAGTGTGTGATTGTAGAATTTTATGAAAAATGTTTTCAGATAATTGCTAACATCAGACCCATCATTCTTGTTTATTGTTTTTGATGTATTTGCTATATAGAATGTATCATTGGCATTTGCACTATGTTCACGATATTCTATACAGTAACCAGTCATATTATTACTGAATGTTATGTTACTATCACCACTTTCTAATGCTATGGTAGTGTTTAATCCGATATCTTCTAACATTTGGGGATTCGGTATGTCTGTAGTGTTATTTCCACCATATGCACTACCAATGCACATAAATAAAATAAATAACAATAACATTAATTTTATTTTCATATTATGTCAACGCTCCTAAAATTCCCGCTATAATTAAATAAAAAATAATTACAAAAGCCCACCAAGTTATGCCTTCTAATCCAATTGTGGTTGCAAAATACGTGCCTAAAATAATTGTACAAATAAGAGGAATTAAAGTAATCAAACAAAATAAAACAATGATTCCAATTATTCCCAATCCCAATAATACTTCTTTAATCATATTGTAACTCCAAAAATAAAATATTTTATTGTTTTCTCCATACTAATGTTGCTTTAATTTTTATATCTTTATTCGCATCCCAATCTCTTGTTGAGTACGCTTCTAAAAATCCATTTGGTTTCAATTGAAGCCATATCTGTCCAGTTCCATTATTACGTACTGTAACTGGCACCTTCGGTCTTAATGCTTTTGGCACAGTAGTATCGGTGGCATCGGTCGGACACCAGATGTTTTTCTGAATGCCCAAATTCAATATGCTTGTGTCCACTTCTGCAATGCAAATTTCATCATTGTAGTAGATGTCAAATCCACTATATATTGTTTCTTTTTTCATTTTTTATTTTCTCCTAATGTTTTTTATTTTTTTTCAGCATTGTTGGATTATCCACTTCTTTCAACAAGTTTACCACTTGGGAAACTTTTCGCTACATAATTAGCAGTTGTTCCTTGAGGTATAGTGAAGTATGTGTTTGTGTTATTTGGCATTAAGTTGGAAGACCAAGTTACTGGTGGTGTTTCCCAGTATAATTGATAATCCACAAGTTTAGTGCAATTTCTGAAACAATTACTTCCTATACTTGTAACACTACTTGGGATAGTAATACTATTCAAACCCTTACAACTATAGAAACAACTATTCCCTATACTTGTAATACTACTTGGGATAGTAATACTATTCAAACCATTACAACTATAGAAACAACTATTCCCTATACTTGTAACACTATTTGGGATAGTAATACTATTCAAACCACTACAACTATAGAAACAAAAACCTCCTATACTTGTAACACTACTTGGAATAGTAATACTGGTTAAACTACTACAACCTTGGAAACAACTATCTCCTATACTTGTAACACTACTTGGGATAGTAACATTAGTCAAACCACTACAACCATTAAAGCAATTTTTTCCTAAACTTGTAACACCACTTGGAATACTAACACTAAATCCATAATTCCCTCTTTTTTGTGTATAATTAAATTCTGTTGTGATATTATCAAAAGAAACAATCTCTTGACCACCACCCCCTTGTTGAATCTCACTAATCTTATTAATCAAACCTAACAAACCAGTAGTAGAATCATAACTTGTAGTAACTCCCTTTTCACCTAATTCGTAGATTAACTGGTCTTTCATTTCATCAAGGCTACCTTGAAGAGTTGTTGTGTCATTAGTCATTAGTTACCATCTCCATTTATGTAAGCAATTGCATTGTTGATTTGTGTAGTGTACTGACTGCAATCACCACTACCTAATGTCTTAACAATAATGTTCTTATATCTTGTAACAGTATTTGAAGCCCATTCGCTATCCAAACCGATTTTTGTACTACTATTTATTGTAAAATGTATTTGTGTAACATAAAAAGCAATTTGATTATCATTATAAGTTACTTTCATAGTAAAAACACCATCTTGAACAGTATATTTGTAATGAACCCATTTCTGATATGATGTTTCAGTACCAGAGAAACCAGTTTCGTGAAAACTACCATCATTATAACCATGCCACAATCTCTTATCACTACTTGCATCATCAGTCAATTTAACCCAAGCAGTAGATGAATTATAAATTACTAATCCACTTGAACCACCTATTTGTTGAACATAGGAGTCATATTCAAGTGTAAAATCAGTAGTAAGTCCAGTTAATTCAGTTATGGGGATAAAACTCTCTGAATTAGAACTATTATTAGTAATGGTGTAGTATCCATTACTATTATAAGCAATAGTTGATGACCCATTCCTTAAAGGTATACTGCTACCATAATCGTTTGTATTGTCTACACTACAATCATCTTCATAGATGACAGTAGATGGTGTTGGTGTATTTTTACCTATTTTAAGTATTTTTACTGCTAATGTTGTCAATCCATCATCTGCACTTGCAGTTACTCCCATACTCTCAAGATTATCTGCCAAAGTTTCCCCAAGTTCTGTTAAAGCACCATTAAGGGTTGTAGTATCGTTACCAGTTACAATAACAGTCAAAGGTTCACAATAAATAGTATCAAAGTAATGCAGAGTATGTGTTCCATTACTTGTTGGAGTATAATTGTAAGTGTTTGTTGTTGTTGTACCTATTTGAACACCATCTTCAAAAATAGGGATACTTTGTCCTTTATTGATATAACTTAATGTAATAGTTACAGTTTCACCTAATCCCATACTAAAATCAGATGTTTCCCAATTATAATTATAAGATGGCATTATATTGTTCTCCTATTATTATTGGTTAATATACTCAATTGCATCACCTATAAGTCCATTTAACACTTTTCCTTGTTTTGCAGATAAAACTTTTGTAGCATCATTTGTAGTTAAATTATCCACGATTGTAGGATTAACATATTCACTATGAGTATGATTTGCCTCTGCATACAAGGAACTTTTTGGGTGAGTATGATTACTCCTTGCCCAAGTAGTGCCATTTCCTACAGACCCAGATGTTGTGTCGGCAGATGGAGTGGTAGAAGAAGCATTAGGAATATTTGGGAAATCTGTGATTTGGGATTTTGTATGTGTATGTGTACTGTCCGCCTTATTACTTAACATATCAGAGATTTCATCATAACTGATACTAATTTCTTCCATATACTCTTCTGTTCCAGTTTGTTGCATACCATAAGTGATATTAGCGTTATCTGATGCATATTTCTCTGCAATATAAATGAATTTTCTAAAAACATTTTTACTCATATTACTAAAACCATTTTCCATATGATTATAATTGTTTACAATTAAATAAATAGTATGATTATTCAATGTAGGTAGTATGTTCATCTCACCACGTATATAATCGAGTAATACACCCCCCATATCATCATCATCATAATTTGTCGCATATCCACTTGCTATCACATCTTCTATACAAAATGGTAAATAAACAACATCAAAACTTTGAATATCATCGTGTGTGTGGTCTGCTTCTGCATATAATAAACTCTTTGGATGGGTATGATTGCTCCTTGCCCAAGTGGTGCCATTTCCTACAGACCCAGATGTTGTGTCGGCAGATGGAGTGGTAGAAGAAGCATTAGGAATATTTGGGAAATCTGTGATTTGGGATTTTGTATGTGTATGTGTACTGTTTGCTTTTTCATCAAGACTATCTTTCACCAGTTTTTCTGTAGGATATCTTGTATTGTTTGTGGTTGAATTCCAAGAACTTGTTTTATTGGAAGTGCTTTCTTTATTGTTTAATTTATTGTCTACTTCTGTTTTGTCATAAAACCATTTTTTTGTAAGTGTTTTCAGATGACCATATACATCTTGAATGTTTGCCATCGTATCACCTATTCTTGTATTGCATTAAGGGATTGTATGATTGTGTCTATTTCGGTTATTAAATTTGTTTTTTGCACATAACCACTTAAATCAATTTCTTTGGAACCTACTAACTCATATTTGCTATCTGCTGCTACCCAAGTGTATTCATCATATGTATTCTCTCCAGAGCCACTATTTGACACATAATAAAGTGTATTCGCCCTACCAGTTGCTGGCAATGCATTTTTGGATGATTTGAATACAATTTGGAATTCAGAAGTTTCTAAACTGGAAACACGAGAAGTTAAGGCGGTAAGGTCTGATTGATTTGCTTTACTATCAACTGAACTTTTTAACACTTTTCCTTGTTTTGCACTTAAAGGGGCATTAGAAGTATTAGATGTCAAATCATCTATAACATCACTGGTGGTTAAATATATATTACCTTGACTATCTCCATCATTTGTTAATTCACTTGTAGATGTAGGTATATTTAAATCAATATTTCCAGCTCCAATGAGCGAATTGTTATTTATAGTCTTTATTTGCTGGCGTTCTAAATATTGAGGATGTGTATGTAAAGAATCTGCTTTGTCATTGAGTGAAGTGTTGATATAACCAATACTGGTGTCAATTGCAGCATTAATATCTGATTGTATAGACTTATTCGGCAAATTAATATTTGATAATGCATCTGAATTTACTATTTTAGTAGAAAATAATGCACTACCCTTTATTATTGCTCCTGTATCATTTTTGCAGATAACCGGGTAATCATTTGAACTTATACTTATGTTTACTTCACTTATTTTCCCATCATTACTAATATTTCCATGTGTATGACTTGCTGGTGTAAAATTGGTAGGCTTATTTCCTATATCATCCCAATCTGTGCTAATATTACTAATGTTTGTGTCTAATGTATCAAGTGCGTTATCAATATCCAAATTAAGATGATGCTGTGTGGTGCCAGCGGATACAGTTAAAAATTGATAATCGGTATTGTCACTCTCAAGCACATCAGAAGCATTATGTTGGTGAGCGGTAGGTGGGTAACTGCTTGGTTTTTGAGTAATACTATCCCAGTCTAAATTAATACTATCTAAATCTTCACCCAATTGGTCGATTTTATTTTTATATGTGTCAGTAAAATCGTTTGTTGATAGACCTTTTCCGACAACTTTATCAACTTTACCACCGATGGCATCATTAAGTACTTTACCTTGATATGCACTTAATGCTGTACCATTTGTATGAGAATCTTGTGTCAATCCATTAATGGTTTTAACGTGACCATAATTAGTTGTTGTACCTAATCCATAAGTATTTGATGAGGATGCATGGGATGTTGGTGCCTTACCATTAATTGCTGTCGTTACTGCAGAATTTCTTACCGGATTACTGGAAGAATCAGATAATGCTGCATCAACAGTAGTTTTATTCGCTTCATTTTCAATATTGGTTAATTTAGTTTTTTCAGTTGAAGTATAATCTTCAGTTGATAAACCTTTGCCAGTTTCTTTATCGACTTTGTTGCTTAATTTTGTATCAACTTCGGTTTTTTCATAAAACCATTTTTTTGTTAGGGTTTTTAAGTGTGTGTATACATCATTGATTGTTGCCATTTGTTATCACCTTATGCTACTCGTTTCCACATATATACAACAAGATATGGTGGCATATTTTTACCGGTACCATCTTCACCAGCATATTGATTGCTTGCTGTATTATTTTGTATAGTAATTGAAGTAGAGCCAGTTGTAAGATGTTCTGTGATATTCGTATTTTCATCTTGTGTATATACATAATGTACAGTTGCATCGGTATCCGCTGCTGGCCATTTTCTAGTAGTACTATTAACAACAATATTAGTACCATTATAAGTTAAAAATTTATTATGTTCTGAACTTATTGTACCATGATTATGTGATGCAGATGTGTGGGTATGTGGGTTTTGCGTATGTGTATGTGATACAACAACTGCGTCTTTACTTCCACCGGAAGTACCATTGCTATATTCTGTACCGGCGCCTAATAAAAAACGATTTTGTAATTGTACCCAACTACCACCAAATAATTGTGAAGGATTGGTATTATTGACTGACATATAAATACTACCGATAGGATATGTTTTATTAAGTAAATTATTCATTTTGTCATCAATATATGCCTTTAATACTTTACCTTGTTTTGCGCTTAATGGTAATTGTGTATTGGTAGAATTCAGATTATCTTGAACATCATTTTTAGTGATGAAAGATTTATCGTTTTCTAATTGGCTTAATGCTGTTGGTAATTCTGTCTTGTTGGCTTTTTTTGATAATGTTTCATCTATAGATTCCGCATAGTTTGTTATTGTATTGCTTGTGGATTCTGTTAGGTTTGAAATAGTCTCTTCTACTTCTTCCTTGAAAGGAAACCATGTATGCATATATGTTCTAAAGTTTGTAAATATTTTTCGGGTTGGGGTTGCTTTAGGAATATTGTCATCGGTCATTATTATCGCTCCTATGATATTGGTGTAGGTTATGTGTCATCTTCAATATCATTATATATAGTAATTGATTTTGAAAGCAAGAAAGGATTAAAACGTTCATCGCCGGCGAAAGATGCATAAATTGTGTGCGAGCCAGATGATAGCGTAAGTTGACTAATCTCTTTAATAAAACAATAATAATAGAATCCACGTGTAAGCACAAAATCATCTTCATAAAAGACATTTCGTGGATTATCTATATATAATGTTATTGGAACTCTATTGGTAATTTTTATTTTTTCAGAAGATTGTAACGTAATATAGTAATTTTGATTAAGAGTTTGTGGATTAGTATAAAAAACATCATAAAATTTATGAATATAACCATGTCTATCCTTGGTACCTAAATATCCAATATTTATACCAGCCTCAAACCCACTAAATACATCAATATAATCAATATTTATTTGATAGGAATATTCTTTTGTTGGTGTAGTACAGTAACATTGTAGATTTTGTCCTTCTAATTCAAGACTTAATGTGACATGGTCGCCTTGTTGTAGCGCATTTGTAAAAGGTTCTTGGTAAAATCTTAAAGTAGAATGTGATATATTGCGCCCATAACAACGTACATTACATTCATATGTTCCATTAAAACCACTTGGTGCATCATCATTATAACCAAAATTTTCAAATGACTTTGTTATTTCCCAACCCTCTGGATACATAGTAATTTTAATAAAATTATGTTCATTATCTTTAAGATAAATAGCGCTATTCTCATCGCCTTGATAAATAAAGGTTGTTTTAAAAGTAAAAGGTATATATATATTATCTTCAATAAATTGTGCATGCGTAATAGCGATATTATCAACTGCACTCCAACCTTGAGTTGTACATGTATAAGTATCATTTTCTAATGTGTATGATATTGTTCCAGTACTACCACCTACCATACGGCACATATCCTCTGTTATATTATCGGTAAACTGCAGTATAGGTTGTTGATATTGATAATTCTCCATATGAATATCATCAATTAATGATTCACATAAAACCAAAGGTAAATCTTCAGTAAGTACATTTATGATATAAGATTCTTCAATATATTCCTCTACTTCTGTTTCTCTATAACCATTGAAGTTGATGTGATATGAACCGGCATTATGTATTTCTATATCAAAATTTTTTGGTGTATTATAGTCGAAATTATCGATGGTAAATGTATTGCCAGTTTCTGGTATCTCAATGGTAACATTATGCATATTCTCATTGGTTTTGACAATAAGGTTACTGTCACCTAATTGTAATTGAGTTGCACTAATATTGAATATTCTATTATAAAGATTAAAATGATATTCTGTTGTATAATTATTAATATTACAATATAATGTATTACTTCCTTCAAAATTTGGTTCATCAAGCAAGTCAGCAGTTATTGTAAACTGATAACTATCATCATATTCAATTGGTGAAGTGTATGTATATTGCAATGTATCGTCGTGATTAAAATTAAAATAATGTGCTATATTATTATAATCAAAATGTTCTTTATCACGTACAGTAATACGATATGTGATATGACTTTTTCTATCATATCCCCATTCAACAATTTTATAAGGTACTAAAATGGTATATGAATAAGTAATAGTTTCGTATTGTGATTGAATAGTTAATTCCGCAGATGTAATATATTGAAAAAACTCTGGATACTCTATATATCCATCTTGATTTGTATATACAGTAGTTCCTTCTCGTGCTAAAGTTTTTATAAAAGTTGGGTCATTTATATCATCAGTAAATTCAATATTTTTTGCATATAAACGTAATGCATCGTTTGTATCAACAGAACCAAAAGGTAAATATTGAATTTGTGGATAATCATTACGATAAAATGTATCTGTATCCGGTATGTTAAAATTAGATTTAATTATTGCATTTTGTATTAATGTCAATGTATTTTCGTTAACCATTTGATTCATCCCCATTTGTCATATCATCCCAATCGATTTCCTCTTCATCTTCAGCAACAAAATCCCATATTACAGTATATTCTCCGATATTTAATGATGCCGGATATTCATATTGACATTTGCTATCATGTACTTGTAAAAGTTGCTCGTTATCCATAAGTGATACATTGATATATTTGTCATTATATTGTGAATCTGGTGAACCAGATAATTCATCAACAAAATTTAATGTAAAAGTATAAGATGAAGCACCGACGTATTCATTGTCTTGTTCAAATGTATAAGGATAATGATAAACATTAATTAAATAATTAACATAACCAACAAGAAACATACTATCATTCATTAAATTAGATTGGAATTCAATGGATATAGGTTGATTATCATTATCGCTATTATATTTATGTAATGTGAAGTGTTCAATATTAATGTCATTATTAACATTGCAATATCCAGTTTCATCTGTTGTTATAGACCATGTACGATTAACATCATCATGCACTATCATTGTTAGAGGTACATTAGGAATTGGTGTATCGTTTTCTGTAGTTGTTGTAACATTTATATCCCAATTATCATTAATATATCCAGCATCAGCGCTATCATAATAATTACTTTCTTCTGTAATATTTGTCATAGATACATGAATTTGTACAATACCTTTTTGTACATCTAATATTAAATCAACATGTCGGCTTTCAAGATATTGTTCTGTACCTTCATAATAGAATGTATATGTATGTTCGCCTAATTGTTTAGGTACAAGCATTATTTGTAATTGATTTGTGTCAATATTGTTTGATGGTTGTGTACGTTGAATGATTTCGCCATCTTCTTCTACAATAATATATCCATCATTAATATCTTCAAAATCTTCACTCATAAGTGTTATATCAATTGGATTATCCTTACCAACATAAATTTTGTTTGTAGGTGCATCATTTTCATCTAATTGATTATATTGTGCATTAAAAATAGTACTTTTAATACGTAGTATTTTAGGAATAAGAACAATATAATCTCTTAATGTTTGAGCATTGGTAACATCTTCAATTGGCACACCTTTTAACAATAAATAGTATTTTAACCATTTAATATAATGTAAAATTCTTTGATATAATTCAAGATTATATCTGGAAATATCATCTAAATGTATATCTTGGTAAATATCATTTGTAGGTTTGATATTGCCATCAACATCGCATAACACAGATGGAATATTATGTACCATATGAATTAATTGCTCAAAAGACAAACTCATGCTTGCATCTCTTACTCCATGATTTTGTAATTTAAATACAAGGAGCATTTTTAAATTATAAAATTCATGTGAAATTTGATTATAATTTTCTATAATATTATTAAAAGCACTACAGTCATCCGGCATTTTTTGTCACCTATGGTGTTGTTGAGTCTTGTCCTTGCATATTGTCTAATTGGTTTTGTATTTCATTAAGTCTATCCATTAACACCAATAATTCATCCAAAATATCAGTTACTTGTTGTTTAAGGTCTGCATATTCATATACATTAGGGTCTTCAGCATCTATTTCCATATTATTAAGAACATTTTTAATAATTTGTTGTGTATTTTCAATATCACCTAATTTATTGTTGATGCACATTTTGTTATAATAATTTTCATCCATTTCAGTTTTATTATAATAATTGGATAAATCTATTGGAGATTCAATGCGATAAAATGCATTGTCATCATAATGATATACTGGTTGTCCATTATTTTCGGCGTTTAAATGACTTGTATCAGATTGTGCGTCATATATCCATGCTTCCTCCCCAACAAGAAAAATATTACCTTCTTGTATATCATTACAATTTTCTTTGATAATTTGTATAGGGTCTGTAATGTTAGGATTTTCATTATGAACCACTTCAATTCTTATGCTACTACTACCAATAGGACCCATTGGACCTATTAAATTAGTATCTGGTGGTAATGTCACATTATCTGGTGGTATTGGTCTACCAGTTGTCTGATTAATACCTTTATCTTTATTGGTTCCCCAGTATAAAATACCATCATTTGTCATATATGGTATATAATATAATGGTTTAATTTCGGTTGGTGCTGGCGCTAATCCATCGTATTTATGGTCATCTGCTTCCCAACTAATGATAGAATGTGTTACTTCATCGGTTATTGTTGGAATTAAAATAGCACCTCTGTCTCCTTTTACTCTTCCTAATGATTTTTGATATGTCATTGTATCACTATTTTGTTATTGTATAATTTATTGTATCGCTATCTGCATCAAGATATTCAAATATGCCACAATAATGTGCTTGCACATAATATTTGCCGGCTGTAGATACATCAAATAGCAACATAGCCTCCCCATTATTATTTAGTTCTGTTGGTAAGCGATAAATTTCATTATTATTTTTATTTACATCATGTATTGTAAAAAATACCATACCATCAACAATTGGTTTGTTATCACCTTGTGTGGTTACTTGTGCTATAAATCGCAATGTATGACCAACTTGATATTCATTGGTGCTATCTTGCGTTATTGTTAGATTGACATTGCGTTTATTAAGGGCATAACTATATTCTGTGTAATTATCGATGTTGTTATTTTCGTTTCCAAAAATATTATTAGTTTCCCATTCTAAAATAAAATGCCCATTTTTATCAACCATACTTGATACAACATCATTATTTCTAATAGATAATGATATTATTCCATATTGAACATCAGTATTATTTGAGCCAATAATATTACCTTCAATAGTAGTGATACCATTATTATTTTTAATGATGCTAATACCAATTTGCGTATTAATTTTGTTTGCATATATATATTGTATAATGTTTTCTCTATAGTATATATCGTCAATAATCTCAATTTCTATTGGATAACCATAAAGATATTGATTATTGTTTGTAGGTATTTCATCATTAATAATGTTATCTGGGTCATATTCCGGTAGATAATTTTCATCCATATCTTTATAATATGCTTGGTCAAACCACAATATTTCTTCATTATCATCAAAAATATATCCTTTATGGTCAGCATCAATTTGCATATCATCAAAAATAACATTAAATGACTTTAATATTCTAATGTTGCCTTCATCATTATAATATTCTTCTTCGGTATATGTCGTCATTTCTTGTGGTGTATTTTGTATTTGTTTAAGAAATTGATGACATTTATCTGGATTGATATCCGGTACTGTAACATGTAATATTGCAATGCCGGATTCATCAGTAGATGTAAAATATTCAAGACCATTAATAGTATATTTGATGTCGCATGATACCGGTCGATTTGTTTGAAAATCATATAATTTTAATGTAAAATCTATATTTTCATTAGGATATCCATAAACATTATCCGCAAATATGTTATAATTAATATAACGTTTACTGATAGTAAAAGATGTTAAATACTCACAAGGTAAATAGTATTGATTGCCAAAGTATTCAATTTTAAGATAATATTCACCAAAGTCAAAATTATTAACAATGTTATCAAGAATATATTGTTTATCAAAACTGACAATATGTTGATATAATAGTGACATGTTTTTGTCTAAAATTGAAATAGATACATTACCTTTTATAATATTTATTGTATCTTCATCGTCTGTTGCGTATAATGATGCTTTTATTTGTATATCATTATTTAGTGCTGTATCTAATGTGTTTAATACATTGATATATGTAGGTAATTTGATAATTTTTTTGACATCAATATCAAGTGTTTGTTTATCAATAGTGGCTTTTAAATAATTATCTGTATCGGTAAATTTAATTGTATGTGTTGTCATTATTTAGAACCCCCATCAAACTCAATGTAATTTATTGTATTGATAGTTGTTTGTATATCTGGAGCATCTTTTGTGGTATATTTATTAATAATGTTATCTGTCATAATTAACCATGAGTCAATGATGATTTGATTATTATTTAGATTATTATTGTACAATGCATCTTCAATCTCTATAATATCATTTGTACCCCAATAACACATATTAGAAGTGATATATCCATTGTTTTTAAAAGCGCAAATATTACCATCGAATAAATTCAACATACTTTCAATAATACCAGCGATAATCATAATTTCAGATGTACCATTGTTTTCATAAAAATTATTTTCAGAAATAACACCATTACCATTAATATAGATAGATGCACCATTTGTAGCGCTATTATGTCTAAATATACAATGACTGATTAATACATTATTACCTTTATCAGAATAAATTGCACCACCATAAATATCTGCACTATTGTTAGTAAAAGTACAATTTGTAATTTCTGTATTTTTATTTTTATTGCTTACATAAATACACGCACCATTTGTAGCATGGTTATTATTGAATAAAGTATTATTGATATATAACTCACCATTCTCCACTAATATAGCAGTATCATCATTATTGATAAAACTACAATTATCAATTGATGTAGCATTGGTAGTATGTATGGTTGTATTATTACAAATAACATTGTATAAATTAAATGATGCATCACTATTAATATGGACTTGATTAAATTCAACACATGGTTGATTATCTGCAGTAGTTAAATGTACACGCTTATCAATAATGATATTTTCATCGGTAATATCAGAGTATAGATAAATTGTTCCATTATCTGCAACTAAATCTAATCCTTTTTCAATGGTATGAGCCATTTGACCACTATTAATGTTATGATTATTTGTCGTATCATAATCCACATAAACCTTTTGATAATTACGACACATCACATCAAAATGATATGATTCTAATGTATTAAAAATATCATTTTCTGGGATGCTAATAGTAAAAGTATATCTACGATTATAAGTCTCTTCGACATCAATACTTAATTGTGATTCGCATATACCTTCAATAATAGAGATGTTTTCATCATTAATGTAACCATCAATATTAATTGGCAATGTAGTTGTTTCACTTGTAACTTCAAAACGCACATCAAAAATATCACCACGATATACTTCTGGAATAGTATGCATATTAATTTTTAAATCATTTTTATTCATAATAAGTGAGATATCTTGTTCAAATGCGTTAAATTTATTAACATCACTTTCTGATGGTTCATACTTTAATGTAATCACACTATCATGAATGCAATTATTATCCAATGTAATAGTTTTGCTAACGCTTGGATATACTGTAATATCATTATTATTTAATGTGCATGCTAAAGAACCTTGATAAATTGGTATGTTATTATTATCTAATAAAATATTATCTAACGTTAATTCTCCACCAATATATGCATTATATTCTAATGTTTGAATGATTGGAGTAAATTTATTAATTTTTAATGTTGCATAAGTTGTTTGAGGTTTTATAACTGCACTACCTAAATATTCCGCTTTAATTTCATATTCGCCTTCGACATATTCTTTTGGCAATGGGAGATGATATAAACCTTCATAATTATTTAATAATAATTCACCGATATATTTATTATTAATATACAAATAAATAGGCTCTTGGCTTACAATATTACTCGTAACTATAATATCAATAGTTTCTTGGTATGTCGCTTCAATAATAGGACGTTGGAACTCATCATCAGTATATGTATCAGATTGGATAGATAAAACAGTTTCTTGTGGTATAATATTTAATAAGCATGTTGTTTCAGAAGCGCCATATTGATTATTGCCTTCAAAAACTGCTTTAATATAATATTTATTATAATATAATGTTGATGGTAATTGATATGAATAAGTAATGATTGTATCAGTAATTTGTTCAATGCCAATAAATTTTAAGTTATTATCAATTAACTCGTATTCGTTATTATCATTTGTATAAACATCACCAATATAAAATTTAATAAAGCCATTTGTTATATCATTTAATTGTAATGTAATATCGATATCATTATCCAACGTAACATCGATATCATCCATATGTAATTCAAGTGTTTTTGGTAATATTTCAAAAACAAATTTTTTGTGATAATTACTGAAAATTTCTGAATCATGATAAAATAATTCAAGTGTATGATTACCAATGTATGTATTTGGAATTGCAATATTAAATTCCTTATTGCTTTCTTGTATATAATAACTATGTATTACATCACTATCAAATATAAAATCAATAATACCATCATAAACATTATAATCATCCATTGTTGTAAATGTTAAATGATAATCATGTTTTGTATCCGGTAATGATTTTAATTCTTCAACAATATTAATGTCTCTAATTTGTATATTGTTTACAGCAATGTTTTGTGTATATGTTGTTTCTTGATAATATTCATTTCCTTCATATACAATTGTAATCGGATAATCTCGAATTTGTTTTAATAATAAAGGATATCTAACTTCACCATATTTAACTGGAAGTGGGTCTGATTCTCGCACATTATCAATATATAATGATACAAATCCATAATTAACAGCATCATCATTATCATCGGTAATGCGAATTTCCAAAGGAAACTCTTGATTTGGATAATAACTGTCATGAGAAGTAGTAATATTAATGCTACCATTTTTAATAATTAAAGGTACAGTAATACTATTATTAGCGTATTTATTATCTGCATCATAATATTCAAATATAATATCATAATTGCCGGATGGCTTAAAAGGTATATTTAATGTAATATAACGATTGATAATATCAGATACTTGTGCTTGTCCAATAATTTTATCTTCTAATTTAGCAATTAAAATTCCACTATTAACCATATTATTGCTATTGGTATGAATATCATAATTGACATTAACATTAGCATTTGGATAACTATCAATCGGTTCTATGCTAATGATAGTATCGATTTTATTTACAATCATATCTAAATATATATTGGTATTCAAATATGCATTGCTATCATCAATATATTCAACTGTTAAATTGTGAACGCCAGCAGATAAATATGATATTGCAAATGGATATGAGATATGATGATTTTCTGATATATTTATTGGTGTATCGTTAATAAGGTTATTATTAACATATAGATTTACCATACCGATTTCAACAATATTATCGTAAATATCAAGTATGTTAAAATCAAAAATATATTCGTCACCAATGTATGTTGTTATTGGACCTTCATTTGAAATGTGTACAGCATGTATACCAACGTTAAAATCATTTTTAACGAAAATAGATTCTTGATAATAATCTGTTACGCCATGATAATATATTACGATTGAATATTGTCCTTGTGTTAATTGAACATCTTGCAATACATATTGGCCATTGTTTAATGCAAATGTAGTTTGATTATCTTGTTCAACAATTTCATCATTAATGTAAATTGATATATCACCATCAATAATTTTGGCATTGTTATCGGTAACAGATATTAATAAATCAGTTGGTACATTTTGTTCAATGCCATTATAATTAAAATGTATTGTTGTTTCTTTTTCGTATGCTGTAAATTTAGTTGTAAATTTAAAGGTTTCATAACTGGATGAACAATTTTCATTTGTAATTGTTAGGGTATGTACACCGGCTGGTATCTCATTATATATCATGTTAAATAATGCTTGGCCATTATTAATGATAAATTTATTACGATTTGTAAGTGTATTGGTTGCCATGACATCATCAATATAACAATATACTTCTTGTTGTTCGACAATATTGCCAGAGTTTGTGACTACATCAGCGTTAAAAGTTAATTCATATATATGGTCATAATTATCTATGTAAATATTATTAAATTGAACTTCGTCTCGCTTTACTTCAAAAGTATATGCACCTTTATATGTTGTTGCATTGTCATAATATACACAAGTTAAATTATATGTACCTTGTGTAAGGTTAATTGAATCATTTATGTATGTAGCAATACCATGATTAATGGTGACCTTTTGATGTTGTACAATAGTTTTGTTGCCATCATTAATGTTTAATGTGATTGTTCCATTTTGTATTGGTGAGCCATTTGCTTCATCGACATAAATTTCCAATTTGAGTGGTTGATTGATATAGTTGATGTTTTTTGGTGTTGTTAAGATAACTTTATTTGAGTTAAGATTATCATTTGTATTTAATAATGTAGTTGCTTGCTTGTGATATGTATAGTCTTTAAGCGGCATAAGTGAACCGGCATCAGTCTCAAAGTAAGCAATTCTTAATGGCAATGGGCGTTCTTTATTGTGATATATCGTGCCATTATCATAAACATCTTGCAACATTGCAACCAAACGCACAACAGAACCTATATAAATAATGTTTTTAGATGATTCTACACTCATAATATAATACTTATTAATGGTGTAATCATCTAATATAGGACCTTGTTCGCTATCATTAGGTTCGTTTGTTCCGAACCAACAATATTCCATTGTGCTTAATTTGCTATAATCGGTTACTATATTTTTGTCAAGGATAACTGAATCAACAATAGATGTGATGCTTTCGTCATTATTGTCAACAATATACTCTTGATTGTCTGTGAAGATACATTGATTGATATATAATCTGCCATGGTTTTCAAAAATGACATTATCGTTATTTTTAAAATTAATGCCGGTAATGTATAAGTCATCATTATTGATGAAAGTATTGTTTGTAAAGGTTACATTATCATTATATGCTTCAATGTGTGTTTCCTTGTCAATGCTAATGTGATTGCCTTCGTATATGCCATCTTTGATTAAAATTTTCTTGTCTAATTCGCATGCTCTTTGTAGCGTTTGAACGGGTTCGTTGAATGTTCCATTGTTGTTGTCGTCACCAAATGTGGACATAAAACAGTATTCATTATCATCAATAATGGTGATATGTTGGTTGCTGTCGGATGCAAAATAATATTCGGATGGTATATATTTTGCGCTTAAGATAGCATCGCCTAATGAATATACGTTTGCAGACAAGAAGGTAGGCAATTCGGCAATGCCATCTTGGACATATGCCTTGCCTATGCGTTCGTTGTTTAATGAGAAAATTACATAACCATTATTGATAGAGTTAGATTGTTTGATAATATTATTATTATCGTCAAATTTGAAGAATACATCGGCAACACTTTGCACAATAGCCTTAAGGGTAATTTGATGGTTGGTTGGCACTTTATGTATAGATTCTAATATAACTTCGGTTTTTCTATCGTAATCATATACATCTAATGATACAATTTGATTATCAACTTCTCCATATACTTTTCCTTCTTGAACAGCATCATCATATTGTGTGATAATTTTAGAGTTTGATAATTGACCATATTCATGAGCAATAATACCAGAATCTGCATACATTTTGAAATAAGGTGCTGGTAATAAATATTCTCGACCATTTGCGCCAATTAATTGTAATTGAACATTGATAGATTCACTAATTACTGGTGGAGTTTCTAATGTAGATATTGATAAAATAATATGATTATCAACATTGAAAGGTGCTTCATTTGACCCCCACCAATTATTGTTTAAATCAACGTTATTTGATGGTAATCTTAATTTTCCATACATTAAACTTCGATTAATGGTTAATGTATCATAATTGTCAATTGCAATATTGTCATTGATAATTGAATATGTAATTGTAAGAACGCCATTGTTGTAAATTAATAAGTCATTTTCTACGTCATTGTTTTCAAAAATAATATTATGAAGATTGATATTATGTCCATTGGTATAGATTGTTGTATGTTTTTTGGATATGTTAAGAGTTGAATAAAAATCACCATCAATAATATAAACTGGTACAAGTTCATTATTGTTAATATAATATATATCCTTGTTGATTAAACGATATTCAGATGTATTTAAACTTGCTTTAGATAAAAAGTCAAGTTTATGCATTTGGGCAAAATCTTCATCTGTAAAGTCATCTTGATGATACATCTTGATATCATCTTCATTAGTGATTAAATCAGACATATCTTTTGTAATTTTTGCCCCATTTGTACCAATAATATTGACATCTTTGGTGAAATAATAATCATTATTAATAACACCAGTATTTTTTTCTTCATTAGTTAAGTATACTGTTCCATTATTTACTACAGCACGCATTGCAGTTATAAGGTCAATATAATGTCCAGTATTTTCTGGGTCTGTATTACCATCAGCATATACTATCTCTTGGCCTTCAATAACTTGCACATCAATAATGTGAAACTCATCATCTTTATAGTTAACGCCATTTTTATATTGCACACTATATTGATAATTGCCATAATCATTTGGTGCAGTTAATGTAAGCATACCACGATTATTTGTCATAAATGTACGTGCAATTTCTTGGTCATTTTCAATATTAAATAATGCAACATAGCCTTCTGATATATTATCGTTATCACGAGATGTAATTTGTACTGGTATTTGTATAGTATTTTCCGGTGTAGTTATGATATGAGATTCACATATTGTAGTTACTTCAAGTTGCTCTGGGCGTAATACTTGCTCTATCTCATGAGAACGAATGTAATCGTTTCCGCTATATGTAATCTTTAGTATATGTACTTCATTCTCTAAATTTGGCATTTGTATGGTAAAGTGTGCGTGGCCATCCTCTTCGCCAGTTAATAATACATATCCTATTTCTACATCATCAATATAAACAGATAAATCACCGCTAACTTCAAAGTTATTTGGTGTTCTCACGTAAACATCTAATTCACTTTTTTTATTAGAGAAGATTCTATCAAATTGTGGTTCGATAATTGGCGTAATTTGTTCAATGTTAAGTAGCACATGTGTGTAGGTAGGCATGTCTGCAACAAATTCAGCAGTTAATAAATGTTTGCCATGTGGTATGGATAATAACTTGTTTGTTGATAATATAGCCAAACCATTAATAACATTAGCAGAATCTAATAATTTACCATCAATATAATAATTTACAGTACCTTCTTGAATCCATTGTGTTGGCGTATGTATATCCCATGAGTATTCAGTAATATAAGATTTGACGTTAATAGGATTATTATAACTCATATTATATGAATGCATATCAACATCAATTTGTGGTATAGAAATTTTTATTTTACTTTCTGCAAATTGATTTTTGTATTGATATCCTCCATTATAATCAATGATGATATCAAATACTCCTTCATTATATTGTCTTAATGAATCGTTTGCTGCTCTTGCATATAAATAACCATCTTCATCTATATAGATATGTTCTATATCGTCATCATAATTACTTTGATAATATAAAACTCCATCTACAATATAAAAATCAAGTAAATTTACAGAATTATCTCGACCTATTCGTTGTAGAAGTTCACAAGTAGGTTCTTCATCTTCGGTATAATCATAAAGATAATATAAGTCACTATCTTGTGAGTAATATATTTCATATGGATGATTCTCGTTATACAATGGTTCACTATTATTGTCAAGTGCTTGTGGGTCTGAATCGCAAATAATAAAACGTGTACGTTCTAATTTATTCCATTCATCGGCTGTAAATTGAATAGGATTATATAATAATCTTGCTCCACCATCTTCATCTACGTCAGTTGTTATAGTAATATTATTTTGGCGTGGAATAGTAATGGTTACTTGTCCTTCCGGTATAGGCTCTCCAGTATTTGCATCAATAACTTTTACATAAAAACCTAATGGCTCATATGCAGATGCATTAAATAAAATAGAATCTTGAATTAATACGTCACCTTTTTTAACATAAATATGTCCAACACCTTGACTATTATTAAATAAAGTGTCATCAGTCATATTATTAGATTGTAAATTATGATAATTTACAGTTACGTCTAAAATGCGTACATCGTCATCTTCAATAATAATATTAGATGGGATAGTGATATTAATTTCATCAATACCATTATGTATTTCTCTATCTGTTAAAATAATATCTTCAATATCTGGCGCACTAATAGTATAATCTAAATATCCAGATGGCACAGCAACATTATTTGTATCAGTTACTTTCACCTTTATGGTAACATTATCATTTGGTTTACCGCTGGCATCAAAAACAGTAACTTGAGTTGTGCCACCAACAATAACGACATTTTTGCTAATTTCACTTTGTGGATATTTATCGGTATTGTTATATCTAATGGTTAATATGGCGTCACCAGCATTTTCATCAATAATTGGATATGCTTCTAATACACCATTATTTAATTCTTTTGTAAAAAGTTCAACATCATTAATGAATGCTGTGATAGTGCCTTCTTCTACATTATGACGAACGCCATTATCATCTACATATGTTACATTAGCCCTAATGTAATATGGTTTACCTTGTATAATGGTATCTTCAGTATTTATATCAATAGTAATATCATTTTTATCAATAAAAATATTATTGTGCGCATATGATGTTGTATATTTACTGCCATCAATAAATTTTGCAGTTAATTTAGCATTACCAGCGTTAATAAATGAATAGTCACTTGGTATGATTGTGTATTCTGCTTGATTTTGATTAACAATAGATTCTCCTACATAAAAATTATTAATATAAAATTCTATTTTATTTGGAGAGCCATTAATTGTATCTTTATTAATAGTTTGTACTTGCGCTGTTAAAGTAACTTGTTTATTAATTTTAGTAAAATGTGGTTTTAATATAACATTAGTTCTAATCAATCCACCAGACGTAATTTTCATATAATTAGTTTTAGATTGGTCTTCGCATATTGTTATAATATCATAAATTCCATCTTGAATATTGTACTCTGGTTTTATATCGATAACTTCAACGATAGAATCACCAGATTGTAAATTAACTTCAATATAATTGTTGGATAATTTTAAATTACTTGCGCTAATAATATCAATATGTGTATTAAGTGTTTTTTCTCCATTATTAGTGATTTGCACTTCAAGTTGTGCTGTGTTATTTAAACGTGATGCATTAATAATATTTGTATCTAATTTAAAATGTGATGTTTTTGGTGTATGATAAATACGTAAGGTTGCGTTATGTAATAATACAGTTGATGTATTATTCTCACTATCATTTGTTAAAGCATAGTTAAAGTATAATCCATACTCATTTAATAAGTCACGTAGATTGCCGGTATCCCATTCTTTATCAAATGTTTCTGTATGAATATTTTCATCATCATCAATAGGGCCTTCAAAACTATCATTTTCCATATCTACTTCAACATTAACATTAAAAGGATGATATAGATTAGTTGTAGACAAGATACTGATATTTTTAATGTTATCTGCATTTGGTACTTCTACTTCAATATAACGATATGTTTTATCATTGCGTAATTCAGAATAATAATATCCTTGTTTTGATTCGATACATTCATTATTATCATCATAAAATACTACAAAAACATCATTGATATTATCAATAATTTTATCATCTTCATAATATACAAAAGGAATCTCCATTAATTGTTTAGGGTGTCCAGAAAAAGGTTTAATGATAATTTTTTGAATGATATGTGAATCATTTTCTGGTAAATATTCTAATTCAAAAAGTTCATTCTTACCACCATAAACAATGTTTTTACGAGTTAATTCAAAATGGCCGGATGATTGAATTTGACCATATAATGTATCTGGTGTAATAAATAAATTTGTTCTTTCATCGTTATATTTAGTGAATGCATTGTCAGTAGATTCTGCGTCTAAAATAATTTCAAAACCAGTAATATTGACGTCTTCCGGTAAGTCTGATGTATTAAACCACATTAATAATGGTTTAGACTTATATGATTCATATGAAATATTATTATTAGATTTACTTAATAAATTGTTGTATGTGTAATAATCATCATATTTTAATAAATTTTCAATATTATGATGAGAAGTATGACCAAGTTTGTCATTTACTTCAGACACAAAAGATGGTATATATTCGTGATAATTAATATTTTTATAATCAATTGGATAAGAAGAATGACTATAAACAACGAAATCTTCTACAAAAGGATTAATTGAATGTAATCTGACAACTGGTGTGTTATCTGTATCAAGAATATCTACAGAATCAATAGCCAAGTCATTATAGCAATATTCATTAACCAATCGAGAGTAATACCAATAATCTTGTTCAATGTCAAAAGGATAAAAAATTGGGAATGTAAAAGGATAGTCTTCTTCTGGTATATCAGTTTTGTATATTCTTCGTGGAAGAGATAATAATTCACCTAATGTATCTAATTCAGAATTAACATGATACATAGATGATGCATCTGCATCTTTATATGCTGGAAATCCAACTGTATATGGATAGTCTATACCCTTAAACCATACTTCTGCATAAAATTTTTTTGTATAAAAACGAGTGGTAATCATATCATATACTACATGAGTATCAGATTGATATTTTTTTTCATAAACCTTTTTCCAACCATTAACATCTGGGTTGTAAGGGAAATCATATTTAGCATACAATACAATTTTTTCAATAGGTAATGATTCTAAAGATGTTACTTCAATGTTTTGTTCATTCTCAAAAACAACATTTTTTAATAAAACATCAACATCTAAATCAATAGGGTCTTTTGAAGAAAATGTAAGATTAATAACTTCATTATGTAATGGTGTGTCATGATTATATACTTTATTATGACGACTTGTTATAAAATATGGCATACCTTGTCCAAAGGTTAAGACATTAATTTGTTTGTTATTTAAATAAAAAAGTTGATTTTCAAGGTCTAAATAAATTTGTGCGTTTTTTGGAATATCAATAGGAATAACAATACCATCATTATCATTTATCATGATTTGTAAATTAGATAATTCACTATTACTGGTAATTTCAATAATACCCCATGTTTTATATAAAGGGGCTGTTATTTGTATGATATTTTCTTCTTCGGTAATATGTTGATTAATATGGTATTCTTCGTGATTTAAAGATGTTTGCCAAATCATAATAGGTGGTTTCACGCCTATATTTAATAATTTAAAAACACCTTGTGCTTTTATGAGTTCAATCTCATCACCGATAGTTTTGAGAAAATCATCTTCTGTATACCAATATGGAAAGAGAGAACTCCATGCTGTTTGACGTAAATTGCCTCTAAAGTCATTATGAAAATTAATATCCGAATATTGCATTTTAAACCTCAAAAAAATAATTAATAAGGAATATATTTTCTAATATATTTAAAGAATAAGTTATCTACTTGATTGAAACATATTTTTGGAACTCTTCCAGACTTTATTTGATGGATGTGCTAATGGAATATGAGTAATACCATCAAAAACACCATAGATACTATCTATAGTAATTGTACATAAAAATGCATCATTATCTCCTACTTTTGTATCTATATCTATAATGTTATTTACTTCTGGATATTTTAAGCAAGTTTCAATAATATCGGCTTCAAATTCTTTAACAACTAAAGAGTCAATATTTTCACCAATTAATTCCCAAATACGACATCCATAAGTGTTTTGTCCAACAGAATTACTTAACAATCCATAAGGTGTTTTAATCTCACCAACAATGGCTTGCCATAAACATTCTTCATTGCTGATAAGCCATAAATCATTACATGGGTCAAAATTAGTTCTTTCGTAAAAATGTAATTGGTCTTTTTTTGTTAAAAAATCTACAATATCCATATCGGTTAAGTTATTTTCACATTTACTTTGTGCTTCTGGTAATTCAGAGTCAATTTCAATTGTAGATTCGATAGTTTTAACAATCTCACGATTACAAATTGTCATTAAATAGCACCTTCATATTTTAATGATGTTAAAATTTTATTTGGATATAATCTTGTTGTACGACCAGCACGTAATGTATTACCTTGTAATGTAATACCATCACTTAAGTCAATATTAACAGATGTAATCTTATATTTATTCAATGCATTGTTGATTTCTGCTGTTAAATTTTTGATATTTAAATCAGAACCTAATGTGCAATATACCAAGAAAAATCTTTGAATCGTATCATTAATAGTTGCAAACATTTCATCCTTTTCAACTGGTGTATAATCTGTATCACCAGTTGTATATACAGTTATATACATATCGACATACATACGATTTGCTCGTTGGAAAACTTGTGTAATGCCCGGTGTACGACGATAACTTAATACTCGTTTGATATCTTCAAATTCTGTCTCGGCATCTGTATCTATGCATATTGTATACATACCATGTTCATTTTCTTCTTCAAACAATATCCATTTGTCATGTGAATATCCTTCTCTCACTAATTTACGTTGAATATCTTCGATTGTACCATCACGTTCATATCTAAAGCCACTTGCTCTTGCCCTTAATTCTTCAACAGTCTCATCTTCATATCCACCATATGATGGTTCTTCATTAGTTACACCAATGTATGTATTATAACCATTTGCTTGAAAAGTATTTAGAGTGTTTGCTTCTACATTATATGCACTACCGGATTGAACTGACACAGCCATAACATTAACAAAATCTACACCTTTATATAGATATACATCTTGTATAGTTTTGAATACAATTTTTCTATCGGTTTCACATTGAACAGCAAAATTTGCTGGAATTTTTACAGCATCGCTAAAATTTTCCATACGATAAAAAGTTAAAATAACCTTTGATTTACTGGCTAATCTTGGAACAGCAAATAATCTTGCCATATTTTCAATTAATACTCTATCAGTACACGTTTGAAGAGTAAATTGCCCTAAATAAGATTCTATTAAACTAACTGTTGTATTAAGTTCTGTAGCAATTGCTGAAAAAATTAAACCAATACGTGTACTATCTACACGACGATTAGTTACCCCACGTGCAATCAAATTATTCCATAAACGTGATAAAATTTCAGTACCATCATTAACTTGTATATCAACCATCTTTAACTCTCCTTAATATATAATACCTTATTCATTTTTCTAATATAATCATCATATTTTATAACATCATTTATAAAAGATTTTTGTTGGTAATTTGCTTGTTGCGTACCACATACACCACAATAATATGTATGACAACTTTCGCAATATAATTGGTTATCAAAACCATTATCAGATATAACTGAATCGACACTCAATTGCCCCCATTTTTTACATGATGGACAATAATTGACAAATTCCTTGGAAGTATCGTTAATTAAAATATCGTTACAATAATTGCAACTATCACCATCAATAATAATATAATTTGTGTCATATTCTTTTAAGCCATTTGTATTATATTCATCTGATAAATTATGGCCACATGCTCCACAAAAAATTGTACCACATGTCTGACATTGTATGTTGCTTTTGTTAATATATAAACTATGCCATGATTGACATACTGGACAATAATTAATGTATTGCGCTTGACTTTTATTATGATATGGGCAATAATCACAAAATGAAGATACAGTTATTGTGATAATGTTTTTTACTTGTGATGTAAGCCAATTTTGTGTACAATGTATATTTTTTTTTCCTTGTTTGCCTTTGATAGTGATAATACCATTTGGATATACTTTAAGTTCATCAATACCATCGTCAGTTAATAATGGAAATACTTGTGTTTCAATAGGTGCTTCTGATTGGTCTAAAATATTTGCTATTACACGTTCAAAAGAATATACATCTATATCTCCATCGTATATTGTTGCTTGCACCATGGTTCCATTTGTAGTGGCTTGAATACCATCATATGTATCTGTTTTAACCGGCACCGGAATATTAGGTGGTAATGCTGTAATATTTTTTAAAATATCACTTACGTCTTGTTCATTGATAGTAATATTATCAGTTTTAATATCAATACCTTTATGATTAATATCTATTCTACTATATTCATCATAATTGAATGAAATTCCACCATTAGAAACAGAAACTGCTGCATTTGGTTTTGCGATAACAGTTGTGTCTTGGTCTTTGTGTGTCCATTTACTAATATCAATTTTGTTATTGTCTTGACCGGTGATTTCTGTAATTGTATTTACTTTTAATACTGGATTGATAGTAAATTTACATGTAATTGTGCCTTCTGGATATAAAATACCACCTCTTTCATTGGATGATGGTATTTCATACATATTTGATGCACAATTGCATTGATACATTTTTCCATCTTGGTCTTTAACTACCCAACCATTACCGGTGATTTTATTTTTTTCAATTGATACAACAACACCAGTTTTTTCTTCTAATTCGCCTTCGGCTTCTTCTATATCTCGAACTAATGCATTACTTTTATTACCAGTAATAGTTTGCATAGACTTTTGGAAGCGATGTGGTGTTGGTCTAAAACTTTTTTTCATTATTATCACTTATTAAAAATTTTTTTACCGGCCGCAATGATATCTTGGTCTGAAGCGTTAATGCTATGTAACCCAATAACTTGAGATATATTTTTGGCTTTATAAGTTGTTATATGAGATTGATTTGATTGCGTTTTATTTTGCTTATCGTCTTTCTTGTTTTCTTTTTTATCATCAATATTTTCTATTTGTGAATCATTCGTATTATTCGTTGAGGTTTTGGTGATGGCATCATAATTCATAACATTGCTAACTAAATTGGAATCGTAATAACTATTTCCAATAAATAAGTCACGAATTTTTTCGTGAAATTCTTGTTTATATAATTGCACCTTTTCATCAATGCCGGTGTCTTCTGTATTATTATTTTGATTTGTACTAATTTTATCAGACACTTGATTAACAACACTTGATGCTATAGACGTGGCTTCATTTGTCGCATTTTGAGTATTTGTTTGCGTTTGTTCTTTTTTCTTATTATATTCATTTAAGTCATCATTTTCCATTGTATAACGACTATCTGATATAGCCTTAATGCTATCTGATTCAGTTAAGTTTTGAATTGTGTTAGGTACATTTTCAATTGTTTCATTATCTTTTGTAACTGAATATCCATCGGACGCAAACTTGTATTCATGTAATGTTTCTATGCTATATGCAAAATCTACTTCTAAAAATTCACACATTGATTGAAAAGCGTCATCTAAATATTGGTCTGCAATATAATTATCTCTGAAATCTTTTGGTACATGCTGTGTAAATTTCCAGCCAATATCTTTTAATGTAATGAGAATTTCAGTACCACGTTGTTTAACTTTATCAATTTTACCTATGAATGAATAATTATAATCAGTATTGATTAATCTTTGTCTTGGTATATCTAAAGGTGTTTTTGTGTGGTGACGTTTGTATTTTGCATCATTAATACGATGTTTTGCATCTTGCACTTGATAATGAGCATTTACTACAGTAGAATAATATTCTTCTGTATTTGTATTGTTATGGTTGTTCTCTAATTTTGCGGATAAGATTACAACATTGTCATAAGCATTCCAATAGCGCAAGATATGAGGTATGTAAGCAGTCACTAAAGTTGCTGTTCCAACTGGTGATGCATTGTCTTTTAGCCATGTGATATATGAAAAATAATTATGCTCTAATCCATCTGCCATAGTAACGACTGTCATGTCAATATTGAAGTCTGTATGAAGTGTATCTTGTATATTAATCACCACCAACGATAACTTTACCATTTGATGAGCCGGATGTATTATATGCCAAATTAGGAATATTAGTATCACGATATGGATAATCAACCCATTGTCCAGATTCATCTTTGTATTGTACACTTCTATGGTTTGATGCCATACTTGTAGCGTATTCAACAATACGACATGTATATCCAATTTTTGTTAATTCTGTATATAATGCGTCAGACCATGCCCAACAAGAGCCACATTTTTTTGTTTTCATGGCTTCGTATGATTCTGCACCACTTCCAGCACAAAAAGTATACATAGATGCTAATGAGTTTCCAACTTCAATAGCGTCGCTACCAATAACTTGACCATTACTTGCGCCACCAGAGCCACCACCGGTGTATTTTTGATAATCACCTATATCTTCAACACCTTCTGGTCCATATCTAAAATCAAGGTCTACATATAATGGTTCGTCTTTTTGTGTTCTGATAGTATATCCATTAAGGTATAATGTGCTTGTAGGACCATATAAATTTTGTACTGTATAGAAAGTGCCACCAATGTATTTTTGATTATTGAGTGTTCTGATTTTATAATTGTTATTAAATTCACGTACATATTGGATAAGTAATGCGTTGACGATATATTCAGCAGTACCCCTATCATTGACTTGTAGTTGCACTCTTTTTTCTAATTCACCAAATTGGTCTACCAAAGCGTCATATTGTTTAGAGAACAAAACTGTACCATCATCATTATTTTTTTCTGTTGTTGTTGTTTTATCGCCTATGTGTTTAATTGTGTCAGCAACATTAAAAACTTTTTTAGGCAATTCAGCGCCCCCCCAAACTGCTGTAACCTTGTTGTATGCCCCATCAGTACTATATTCTGCTTCGTATATTTCTGGGTCAATATCTTCACTTTTAATGGTGGATGTTTCTTTATATAATGTAAAGGCTAACCAATCAGTATATGGAAATAATACTGCAGCATTATTTTCTATAATAAAAATCGAATCTGTTGCAGCACATATACGCCTAATGCAATCTTCAAATGTTTTATCTTTAATTTGCGCACCACTTCCAGAACTACTTGATGAAGAATCACTAACAGCACCATCAGCCGGTATCAATTTACTACGATGTGTACCATCCAATTCATCTCCACATTTACCACAAAAGTCGGAGCCACAACCACCATCGCCACGACAACTAATTTCTTCTTGTTCGGTTGCTTGTCCGCTATTAGAAAAACTTTGGTGTATAATAAGTGTACCGGTTTTATGGCACATAGGGCAATAATTTTTATAAGATTTATCACCATCTGGCTCCCAACCACAAGTACCGCATAAGCCATATGGGTTAGTAATAGTGATGGTTTCAGCATTTTGCGCTTCACTATTATTATTAGTGTTTCCGGACCCATTATTTTGAGTATTTTCTGTGTTTTTATCGTCAGCCATATTATCACTTATTAATTCGGAACATTTTATTTAATGCTTTACCAATCGCCTCATCTGATGCATTGAGGTTTGTTGGTATTCCGGCAGCCTTCATGGTGTCTCTAACCTTGTATGTTGGTTTTTTATTTTGTTTTTCTTGGCTTTTCTTCTTATTATATTGTTTTTTAATTTTTAATGCTTCTTTAATAACGTTATTTTGTTTGTCCTTATCTCCACCCATTTGATTAACAATAGTTGCAACTGCTGACCAATTATTGTCGCATTCTTTTAATTTATTGACCCATTTATTTTTATCTTTAGACGCTGGGTAATATTTTTGAACTAAACTTGATAATGATGTAATCGCTTCTTGGTCTGCTGGAGATGTACTTCCTCCATTTGCAGCCCCACCACCCATAGATGACATATCACTTGATGTTGTGCTACTTGGGGGGATTGTTACAGAGCCATAATCTAAATAGAATGGATGTATTTCTTCAAAAACTTTATTGTTTAAAAAATCTTTGATATCGTCTATGACATGTGTATCATCTTCGGCGTATGCGCTAAATGCATCATCTGTCATTGACATAAGTGTTTGTGAAGTGTCTGGTGAAATTTCAATAACTGTATCATTATATGTAATGGCTCCATTTGCATCAAAACTAACATTGTTATATCCTTGTTGTGGTGTGTCTTGCACGCTTTCTGTGTCGGCATTGTTATCTTGATTTTCTGTTGCGTTGTCTGAAGTTTGATTTTTATTATTAGTTTCTGTTTTATTTAATTCTTTAGTGGCTTTTTGTGCAATTTGTGTCGCTAATGCTTGTTCTTTTTGTTGCGTTTGCTCTAATTCTTTTTCAGTACCACCTAAACTGGCATTAGCATTAAGTTGTACATTTTGTGGTGGGCAAATATATTTGACACCTAAAAATTCACATATGGCTTGGAAGGCGTCACGAACATTTTGTCCATTGATATATGCTTGTCTAAACTCATCTGGAATGCTTTGTTTAAATCTAAAGCCTATGCTACGTATTTTTACTTCAAATTCATATGCGTATTCTTGCACGTCATATACTTCGCCGACAAAAAAGGGCGGTTCCCCAACATCCAAATCATAATATTCTTGATTGCTTTTTGAATCCTTATGGATATCATGACCGGTATACAACCATATGTCGCCTTCGTATTTTAACCAGTAGTTTGTGTTTGTGTGGTTTGATTTTGAAAAGCGTATGATGGCTTGTGAAAGGCAGTCGCCAATATCCCAATAAACTTCGCAATAATGAAAGTAATTATGCGCTAAATTATCGGCTTTTGTGATGACAACGAACTCGTTGCTGGGTACTGTTGTTTTTGCTGCGCTACCTAAATTTTGTATTGATTGAATAGATGGTGTTGTATTTGTGTCTTTATTTTGTTTAGACATTATTTAAGCCTCATTAAAATTAATATAATTATTGTGTTTGGTCGTTAGTTGCGTCGCCAGAATTTGTTGTGCTACCACCGGATGTTGTTGTCGTACTTGTATCTGTTGTTTTACCAGCAGCATTATAATCTAAAGTAAATACCGCTTCTTCAATTTTAACATGATATTTTGCCCAAGTTTCACCTTCAGAAATATCATATTTAATGTCGGTGATAACGCCATAAAAAGTTGGAAATGCATGACTAACAAAACGACATACCCATCCGCTATATTGCGTTAAGAAACTGCTTCTAAAATCCATGAAATCTGTTGTATCTTCAAAATTTACAAAACTCATTTTGTCAAGGTCTTTAGCATCCCAATCATGTCCTAATGAATTAATTAACCCATCACGACTTGATAAATATTTTAAACCTTTCCAGTCAGAATGCAATTCTTCTCCAACAATCATTTCTGCACCGGTATCAACTTTGGTTCCATGACCATCAACGTGTGTGGTTTGTGTGTATTTTTGTACCTTATCTTTTTTATATCCATGATTCCACCAAAAGTAAACTAACTCGCTTACATAAATATCAATTTCTAATGATGCACATTTTTCTACTGGATTTGATACACCTATTTTCCCTTCTGATGAATCAAAGAAATTGAAAGAAATTTGATGGGGTACGTATGATACATTAGCAATAGGCACAATTTGTGGTACTGGTGCGTCTAATCCTTCAGCAATATAAGCAATGTTAGAATAACTAAAGCGTTGTTTTTGTTGGTGTGGTACAATTTTCATAACACCTTGTTGGTTAGCCCATTTACGAAATTGCGATTTATAAGCGGCTGGTACACTACTATCATATGCATCTTCCATTTGTTGGGCAAGACCAGCATAATCTCGGTCATCAGCATAAACTGCATACATATCATATCCTTCAAAATAACCGGTATTTGTTACGCCTTGTTCTGCCCAATCGATACTTTTTCCTTGCTCATTATTTTCTGAAGTTTGTTGTGCCATTTATATCACTTTATATTGTTGGACTTGTTTTATTATCTGTCGTTTTTTGGTCTTCTGGTTTTGCGCTTGTATCTGTATTACCACTTTGACCACCAATACTTCTTGATACGATTCTTGGTGATACTTGTTCTTGTAACTCTACTATTAAATTCATGAGAGCAGTTTTAATTTTTTCTGGGTCATCTTCTGTATTAATATTAACTTCATTAATGGTAATTGGTGCTTGACTACCATATTGTACATTCTTATTGCCACCTTTACTAAAGACATTATCTAATGCATTATCTGGTATACTTGATTCATCACCAAATAGACTGCTACCCCAATTATTTAAAAATGCAGTTGGGGCCATTGCTTGTGCAATAACACGTACCATTTCTTCAATTGACAAAACCGCTTCTTCTAAAGTTTTTGGCTTATTATCTTCTTGGGTGGTTTGTTGATTATGTGTTGTCACTTGACTATTATGTGAAGTATTAGTGGTATGCTGTGCGTTGTTAGAAGATGATGTATTTGATGTTTGTTTTGCATTATTAGATGATGATGATGTTGTTTTAGATTGATATGTAGTGCCGGTTGTTTTATTCATAGTACCTTGGTTCATGTATGTTCCACTTACGCCACCAGTAAAACCAGCAGATGGTGCATTACCAAAATCACCTCTATCCCATTCGCTAACTGCACTTTCACCGGTTGCTGATAAATCGGTATTACGCAATTCGTCACTTGCTTCAAAATAAGCATTGGATTTTTGTGCTTCGGTAACGATTGGGTTATTGATGATAAAATCTGCTTTATCTTTCATTCTGTTATGATATCCTTCGATAGCGTCTTTATCTTCTTGTTTCCAACCGTCTGTACCCCATACTGCCTCCTTAATAATCAAACCGATATTTGCCATTGTATCCCAAATTGCTGTTATAGCATCAACCACTAATATGAATGGAGTAATTAGATACCACATATATGATGAAAGCGCTGCCCATACTCCTTGCCACCATAATTGACTTGCGGCTTGTTGTCTTATCATATCTGCTTGTGCTTCTAAAATCTTTTGACGTGTTTCTGGGTCGCTGATATCTTGCAATTCTTCTGGTGTTACACCTTGACTAATTGCCATTGCCTTTAATTCGGCATTTCCTACCATGGTGTCTGCTTGTGCTTGCATGGCTTGTGATGCTGTATCGACTTGTTGTTCTGTTTGCATCCAATCAAGATATTGTAATACTTTATCTTCCTCTCCTACCATTCCCATTTTTTCTGCTTGTTTATCGAGCATTAATTGGAATTGCATAGAGTTACGTGCGGCTTCTTGTGAGCCAGTTACACGCATCATTTTAGTTTCAAAGTCATATAATTCACCTAATTCTTGTTTATAGTTATCTATTTCTGCAAAAGCCATTGTATGTGCATCATAAAATGATGCCACTTCTCTTTCTGCTTGGGTAACATTGTCAAATGGGTTCCATGACATTGAATATTCTTTGACTTCTCTGATTTTTTTACTTGTACCTTGATGTTTATCTGCTTGTGATTCAAACTCTCCAGCACCTACAAGGTCACCTAATCCATTACGCTGTAGGGTTGCACGTAAACCATATTCTCCCCATAGTGCGTCATCTTCTTGAGTTTGTAATTTGATATTGGTTGCTTGCCTTCTTGCATTAGCGGCTTCTAATCTGACAGTTGATAATTCATATTGAAGATTTGCTATTGTGCGCTGACTTTCGTTTTGGAATTGGCCTCTTACAGCACGTAATTTAGCGCCTTCGTATGTTTTTTGTTCTGCTTGTGAACGTGCTGTGTATTCTTTTTGTTCTTCTTTAAGTTTTTTGACATATGCGTCGTGTGATGCTGCTGACCATTCCAATGCTTTAACTGCAACGAATGCGACTGCTGCAACACCGGCTATAACCGGCAAAAACTCTATTAAAGTAGGCAAGAAATCAGCAAATTTCGTAGCGACTTTTCCTAAAGTTTTTTCTACCATACCACCGGCTTTTTGGAACATTTTACCATATTTTGTTGGTTTTCCATCTTTGCCTTTAAACACTTTAAAATGCCCCTCAAGATTTTGTGCATCTTTAGATAATTTCATAATTTTACCAAATCTTTCTTGAGTGCCACCGATAAGATTAGAACCGAAATCAATTACTTCTGCGGTTCTATCTAAACCTAAATCTTTAGCGATACCAGAAGCGGCATTCATTTTCTCTTGTGCTTCACGACCTTTTTCCCCGAAAATTTCACGATGAATGTCAAGTTCTTTATCTCCATCTTTTAATTTTGGTCCAAGTTTTGCATCTAATTTATCTATTAAAGATTTTTTTCCGGAATTAACTTTGCCTTTAGCATCTTTAAGGTTATCTTGAGTAAATGCATCAGAAATACGACTTCCAATTCTACCAAATATACTACCACGATATGCATCGCCAGCACGAGCATAAGATTCACGTATTTCTTGTTCTCTTATATATTCTGGTGTAGTTTGATAGTTTTCTTGTGCTGCATTCCATAAACCCTTAAACATTGTCTTATTATCATCAATCATACGTTGTTTTCGGGCCGCTGCCTCTTTCTCGGCTTCGTATTGTGTAGAATATTGCAAGCCACTCATGATTTCTTGGTTTTCTATACTATTGAAAATACGACGTTTTCGTTCAGCACGTTTCTTTTCCCATTCTTCAACATTTTCTTGAGCGGCACCATGCAAACCACTCATAATTTTTTGATTTTCTTGCGCATAACGTGCTTGACGCTCTTCATCAGTTTCTTTATGTTGGCTTTCTGAAACAGTTTGTTGTGTTTTAACACCTTCAGCCATTGTAGTTAATGGTTTTGTTATTTCTTCAAATGATGACGTTAATGTTGTTTGTGTTGATGATAATAAATTAATAATTTTATCTAATGCACGTAAAATTAAATCACAGCAAGACAAACGTTTATTGGTATTTTTTGATTCTGGTGATGACACACCATCAATACCAACAGCCAGATTAAAATTAGGTTGTAATAATAAATCACCAGTATCTTCAACTTCAACTTCAATTTCTTCTTCAGATTCAGCAGATGTTGTTTCACTTGAGTCTTCTAAACCTTGTGTTGTGCTACTAATGACTTCAAGGGGTTTTTTTGTCGGTTGTCCACTTAAAGCATTTTGAGCATTTTGTGTACCAATAAGATTATTATCAGAAGCGTTATTATCAGCAACACGTACAATATGTTCCATGGTACTATTGGTTGTTCCTTGTCCACTTGACATATCGATGCTAATTTTAGCAGAGTTATTTGCATCACTTCCTTGTGGTCCAGAAGTGGTATTTGTATTTGGTATTTGTGGTATATTACCAGCAAAATTACCAACTGATGGTGTATTAATATTAGGTGTACGTGCCATACGACTTGATGGAGAACGTAATGGAGAAGAACTACGTAATGAACGACCAGAAGGTCGAACAAATCCACCTCTACGTCCACGAGAACCTACTTTTGCTAAATTTGAGCGACTACTACCTTTATCGGGTTGCATGTTGAGTGTAAAATTACCTCTTGGTCTTCCACCTTGCTGTGTAGTGCCTTTTAAAAATGAAGGGTCTAAATCAACTACTGCTGATGTATCTAAATATATATCTTCTTCGCCACCGGTATCCAATTCCATACCGCCACCAAGGTTTAATGAACTACCAGCAGATGGTGCAACAGCAGCACCACCACCTACATCTACGCCACTCATTGCAGATGCATTATCAATATTATCTTGCATTGTAATATTCATATTGTTAGCCGGTGTGTTCGCACCGCCAGTTAATGTTGTTTGTTTGGTAGGTGTTGGTATGGATGCTGGTGGTCTAACTGCTTGTTGTAATGCTGGTGTCATTGGTGCATTAGACATAAAATTATCAAGTGTTGGTGTAGATGCGTCTAATGAAGGAGTAGATACATTAATATTATTATTTACAACTGTATTGTGATTTGTACCGGCATTGCCGCCGCCTATGTCAAATGTAAGAGAACTACTACCACCACTACTACTGTCAACAGATGATTCGTTAGTTAAATTTGGTAGGATAATTTCATCTGACATATCAATTTCCATTTCTTCTTCGCCACCTTCTGATAATCCTAAATCTAATAAAGGTTTTGAAGATTGGAAATCATCTAATGTAGATTGATTATCAACATTATTCATTAATGATTGTGAATTGTTAAAAGATGTAGAATTGTTAGCAGTATTTTGCATATTCATGTTGACATTAATATCATTAGTTGGTGATGATGCAGTACCTTCGTCTAACTTTTGCATTTGCATTTGTGTAGTGATATTTGGAGAAACATTATTGTTGATAACCATTGATGAGTTATTACCACCAGAACTACCACCTTTACCGCCAGTACTACCACTTACATGGATATTCATATTTGCATTATTTGTATTTTCATTTTCTGATTCTGAAGGTGTTGTAATATGTGTGGTAGCGTCAACATTGATATTGTCTTCTATTTCTTCTTCTCCATTTGTAAATGCACTTAATGTTGTTTGTGATGTGTTGGATAAAGGACTACCTTGTCCTAAAGCACCGGATAATATTTTTTGTGAGTTTTCTGAAGAAGTTGCATCATGCATATTGTTTTGTGTATTGACATTAAATGTTGTTTGTACTGCAGATGTAGATGGTTGAGTATTAGCACCAGCATTTGCATTTGCATTGGCGTTAATATTGGTGTTTGTATTAGGGGCAATATTTGTGCTTGGATTGAAAGAAGATGTATTATTTACTGATGCACCAGAGCCACCACTAACATTAACATCCATGGCTTTTGTCTCTTGTCTTTTTTCTTGATTTTGCCCATCAACTGTAAGTGTGGCATCTGTATCTACATATACTTCTTCATCTTCAGTCATACTTGGGATATTATCATTGATATTTGCATTATTAGATTGTGATGGCTGTGTAGTTCCACCCATTGTACTTTGATTTTCAGCACCAGATGCCCAAGGTTGACGTTTAATCATATTATAAAAATCTTCGTCATCGCCTTTATATTTTTCACGTATATCAGCGGCTAATTGTTCGGAACCTTTTTCGGTTCCGGCAAGTCGAGGCTTAACTTTATAATATTTAGGGTTGCCTTTTTCGTCTTCTAATTGGAATGTTTGATTTGCTTGTCGACCGGCTTGTTTAAAGTATGGGTCTCCACCTTTTCCTTTGGCCCGGTCATATAATTCTTTAAGAGCTTGACTTTTCTTTTCCTCCATTTTTTCTATAGGAGTATTTTTAGAAATAGATTTAATTGGATATGGGCGGTCTTTACCTTTAACTGGTTTATTATATCCAGCAATAGCCTCATTAATTTTTTCTGGACTAATATTACGAATTTTATCCGGAGTTAATGCTTTGTTAAGGTCCTTGGAAGACATGTGTCCAAGTCCTTCAGTATGTGCATTCATAATAGCGCTTGCTAATAATTCTTGGGCTTGTTTATTAAAATCTGGTATATCTTGTTTAGGTGGTGTTGTACCTTGACTAAAAGATGGTTGTTCTGCTTTAGGTGATGATGGTTTGCTGCTACTTTTAGTACCAGATGATTTTCTACCACCTTTAGCACCGGATGATTTACCACTACTTTTAGTACCGGATGATTTTCTACTACTTTTAGTACCAGATGATTTACTACTACCTTTAGTGCCGGATGATTTACTACCACTTTTAGTGCCAGAAGATTTACGTGTATTTTCAGCAGTATGAGTATTAGATGGTATTTGTGATGGATTATTAGAGGCTTGAGACACTTTTTCAGCCTTACGACCACAACACTCAATAAGCGTAGATAAAATAGTATCAAGTTTATTATAAATCTTTGCATTCAAATTAAATGTACTTGTTAAAACATTAACAATTTCTTCGCTATGTTCACGTCGGCTTGATGAACCACTACTGCTTGATGTACTGCCACCGCTTGATGACCTATTACTACTTGGTGAACCACTACTTGATGAGCCACCACTTGATGAACTACTACTTGATGACCTATTACTACTTGACGCACCACTACTTGATGAACTACTACCACTTGATGAACTGCTACGTGATGAACTACTATCACTTGATGAACTGCCACCGCTTGTTGAACTACTACCACTTGATGAACTTCTGCGAGAACTACCTCCAGAAGTTGATGAACTACCACCAGACGCAGTACCACCACTTGGTGGACGATTACCACCAAAAGGCTCTCTCCATGGGTCATGATTATTGTTTTGGTTATGAAGAGATTCTGCAATATCATTTAATGTTTTTTCCAGCCATGCCCAATCCATACCAATTGTTTCAATACCGGTCCATCCCTTCATAGGTGGCGCCCATGCTGGAATAGGTTGTAAATTACCTTCTTCATCTCCAACATATCCTTGTGGGTCTTGTTTATGAACAGCGTCTAAAAATGCACGATATCGAAGATTATAATATTTCATAATGGATTCAACTTCGGCATCAATTGCAGATTGGTCTGGGCGCTTTATCTCCATATAATATGTTTTTTCTTGGTCTGATAGCGTATTCCATACATAATCCTTCATACCATTTTCGTCTTCTTTAACCCCCATTTGTTGACGTAAAATTTCTTCAATTGCAGCACTTTCAAGGTCTTTTTGCATTCTTTTGTTAGTACTTTTAATAGTTCTTTCTCTAACATGTTGAGCCATAGCCTCTGGATTTCTAACTGATAAAAGAATGTCTTTTGCTTGCTTAAGGTCTCTAACAGTCTCTTTAACAAAACCACTTATTCCTTTTGCATTTTCTTGTGTTCTATCCATATTAAGCATAAAACTCGCAATAGTAGGAATAATATTATTTATCGCAACAGCAATACCTTTAAAGGACACTAATAGCAATCCGGCTGCAACTGGCACATGTCCAAATGGAATAGCATCAATTGCTTGTACTATAAACTTAATTGGAACTAATAATGCATGAATGACTGGTAATAATACGCCACCAACTTTTGTCATAAAATTAGAAACAGTATTAGAAATTTGTGACCAAGTACCTTGTACAGTACCTAAAATAATGTTCATTTTATCGGTCACGCTCATTGCATGGTCGATTTTATCTTTATAAGTATCAATAGAAGATGGGTCAATCTTCATGATTTGGTTTGCTTGTTTATACCCTACAAAATCAGAATAAAATTCAAGTCTTTGTTGTGCTGAATATCCATTAGCGGTAAGTGCATCATCTAATACCCTTTTCATTTCTGAAATAGGTAGCATTGCTTCGCCACTTTCATCCCATAAATCTGATACATCTAATCCAATACGTGCTAATGCTCTTTGTGCTGTATCTTTTTGTCCAGCAGATACGAATGCTCTTAATGCTGTACCGGCTAATTCACCACGTGTACCTTTTGCCCCTAATTGTGCAATAGTTGCAAATAAGTCTTCTTGGTCTAAATTAGCCGCAGATGCGTATCCACCTACGTGTTGAATTGTATCCATAATGTTTTTTGCATTGATTGGTGCAGATTCGGAAGTGGATATGATACGTTGGTTTAAGTCTGCTACAATTTGTGCATATTCTGGACTATTCATATCTACATCTGGGTTCAATAAGTTGGTTGTAGATAATATATCATTGATTGATTCTTCAAGGTCTCTGCCTTCAAATTTAGACATTTGTACTCCAGATTGTAATAGTTGATTTAAACTACTTTCTGCAGTAATACCGGCTCTCGCTAAAGCCTCTAAACCTTGTGTCATGTCGCTAACAGCCAGTCCGAATTGATTGGACATGGCCATTGCTCTTTCCCCAATATAACTACCACTTAATTGTTGACCACTAATTGCTTCTACAGATGCTGTTGCTTGTTGAAATGCTATTGCGCTTTTTGTTGCGTGAGTGAAGGATGCTGCTGCTGCTAATCCAAAACTCATTGCTAATGTTTCGGTGTGCGTTAAGTATTCTGCTGTTTTAAACGCCAAGTTACCTAATACGTTTTGAATGGTATGTCCAACACCAACCAGTTCTGATGTTGCTTCAGACACACCTCTTGTACTTATCTGAAATACGTAATTGACGTAGTCATCTGCTGTTGTGATAGTTGAAAAATTTGACATTATTACTTCCTTCTGTGTTATATTGGGTTTATGTATAAAAAAAAAGGAGAGCAACTATAAATAATTACTCTCCTAAAGTAGCGAAATGATTATTAAAATAATGGGCAACCACCTATGTGATTTTCGAGTTTCCAAATAATGCCGGCTTGTAAAAAGCATTTTTGCTCGAATGTTAATAACCCTTGTTTTTCGAGTTCCATGATTTCTCCGGGCGTTTTCTGTAAAAATTCGCATAATAAGAAATCTAATTGTAACTCTGGTGATTTTTCAAGACTAATTTTGAAATTCAGAAAATATTTCAGAATCATCAATGTTGGTAAGTACCTTCATCACTTGTTCCACTACTTTTTGGACAAGTGCGGTATCCACATTGAGCCTCCATTCTTGTTGACTTAATTTTGGTTCGACTACTACTTTTTCAAGTAATCTGTAATTGTAATTATTGGATTCTTCTAATTCATCAGCAGTCATATCTCTGATGTCTTTTATCGCTAATTGGCGGTCAATAATTTCTGAATTTTCTGCTTCAGATAATCTTTTGACAGTAAATACCATGACTTCTTCATTATCCATGATAATTGGCACGTCAATGGTTTTACCTAATCTGTTAAAAAGTGCTTCTCTTGTTGCTCTTACCGCTTTATATTCGCTTATTTTTTTCTTTTTACGTGTTTTGGATTTTTGCGCTGCTTCTGCAGTTAATTGTGCGATAAGGTCTTCTCCAGAGGTTGCATTGATTTCATGCATACCTTCTACGTTGCTTTCGTCTTGTTTTGGTTTTGCCTCTTCTACGTCAGCACCAAAAATTTTTTTTTCTTTTGCCATAATTTAAACCTCAATTATATTTTATAATATTAGTGTAATTTCTAAAACATATAAATAATAAAAAAAGAACGAAAAAAAAAGCCCAACAAAAAGTTGGGCTGTAAATTAGTGTTTAGTGTCCACTTGTACCGGTGCCTTGGCTTAAATTGTGGTTTGGACCACTTGCGGCATCTGCACGTGGTGTGTTGGAATATGAGTCTGCAGATTCGAGTATGTCACGTCCGAATGTGTTTGGTGCAAATGCTGCTCCATAATCTTCGGTTTCGTAAGAACCAGCATATAATGCGCCGGTCTTAATGTCATCTGGACAAGATAAGTCACAAGTTTCGTCTAATGCATTAGCAATAGAACAAGTTTTCCAAACTCTACGTCTTGCTACTCCAGATAAATCTTCAGATACTACATCGGAACCATTAATTGGGCCGATGTTATCTTGGGTTAATCTGCATCCTTCTAATAACATGATTTGTTGTGGTTTGAGTGGGTTATCGTTGTTGATAAGTAATAAACTAAATACACAACAAGAATCATACATTTTTCCTAAAATTGCATCGGAGAATGCTCTTTTCATGGAAAATTCAATTTTGTTTTTGCCCGGTCTTTGGTCGATTGGGTCACGTTGGCTTGCTACGTGGTATGGGGTCATATCACGAGAAGCGTTTACAGAAATTTCTTCTACATCAAATCTTTTGTTACCGATGATAATATAACCGGTTTCAAAGAAATTGATTGTTTGTCCACCATTTGCTGCGCTTGGCATTCATATCACCTTGTATTTATTGTACAGTCATTTCGACTTCGACTTGTCTTAAAGCATGTACTGGGGTTACTTTAAGATATACGTAAATTTTACCTACTAATTGAGTGCTTCTTGGGTTCATAACCACTTCAACTTCATATGCTGGGATACCTTCATCTGGTAATGCAATTAAAGTTTGGTCGCCAGAAGTCATGCCTTCTAAAAATGTTGCAATACTCATTTCTAATCCGGCTTGTAAATCGCTGTTAATATTTCTACCAATGTATCTGGTACAAATATTTTGTACACCATGTTGGATGTATTTGAGAATGTTTACAACACCTTCTTCGTCTTCTTCACTACCACTTTGTTTGGTGGTGACACCATCGGTGAAGGTTAATTGTCCATATTCGGTTGTAAAGGTTAAAACACCGGCTTCGTTTAATTCGGTGTATGTTAAAGGTTCCCATATGATAGCATCTTCATAAGCAAGTAAAGGTGCAATTCTTAATCTGGTGGATACTGGCTTGATAGCCTTTCTGGATTGTCCACCGAAAATGGAATCTCCATAGTGTAATTTTGCTCTTAATCCAGCGAGATATAAAGTACATTCATATGGTTTTAGAACAGTATTACCATCAATTAAACCTTGACCCATGAATAAAACATATTCGTCGTTAATAGATGCTGCTTTGTCTTTTAAAGCAATAATAGAGTCTCTATCAATATCGTTAGCACCGATAATGATATATCTCCATTTACATACAACATTACTGTTCATACCAACATAAGGGTCGGATGGGTCGTTACCATGTAAGAGATATTCTCTTTGAATGGTGTCTTCACCATATAAACAAGCAATACCAGCAATGTTTAATAATCTTAAAGATTCAAGTGCTTCTTTGTGTGCTTTTACACGATAATCTTCAGATACTCTTTGGTTTGTATTATCCCATTCCCCATTAGAACCTAATTGGAATGCTCCAGCCTCAACATCTTGAAGTTCAACTGCGTATTTTGGGGTATTTGCATTTAATGCTAAAATTTGACCAATAGCGACATTATTAAATTCTGCATCAGCAATTTTTGGAGATGCACGTGTAATCTCTGCAATTTCAGCACCTTTTTCGGTTAAAGATGCGTATGCATTTAAGTTTGCATCATTAATTCTGTTAACAATGTTAATTAAATCAGTTGCATTGTTAATAGATACATATCCATTGTTTTCTTCTTCTAAAGTGATATTATATCCATTAGAGGTTAAATTTTGATATAATACAAGAGATAATGGATAATTACCAGGGAATTTAGCATCAATTGTAATTACTGCAGTTCCAGCCGGAATAGTAACTTGTTCTTCTGCTTTAGTGTCATATACTTCGTTATATCCATATGTTTTTGGTGTTGCGTCTTCTTCTGGCTCTGGGATTACACCAGTAGTAGCATCACATGCTTGGAATTTTACAGATGAACCAGCAATATTGTTTACTGGAACTTTGGTAGTGCCTTCTAATGCATACTTTTTAGGTCCATTGTCAGCGCCTTCTTTAACGTAACGTGGTTGGATAACTTTTTTGTATACAAAATCAGATGCGGTTGTAATACTGACAGTAGAATAACTAAATTTAGAATTTTGAGATTCTGCTGCTGCTCTTACAACAACTAAATAATCAGCGCCTTGTGCGAAATATGCTCTCACATCAACACCGAAGATTCTTGACACTTGTGCTGCGGATTCACAAATAACTGGAGTGTTAATTGGTCCTTTGTTGGTTTCTACGATAGTTGCCCATAAATAATTAGCATCTATATCATCATAATTGGCAACATCATTGTTTATCTTCCAATGAACATAAGGTTTTAATTCAACCATTCTATCTACCTTCTACCATTTTTTGATACATTTTTTTAAATTCAGATGCAGAAATTGGAGTTGTATCATCAATGTCATTTTGACGTTTAATAATTAAAAAGTCAAAAGTTGAAACACCAAAATTTTCTGCAATATCTCTTGCGAAAAGCTTTTGTTCAACTGGTTTAGCAGTTGGTGCTTTTGCTTTAATGCTGTTAATTTTGTTTACTTTTTTGTCTTTAGCCATAATAATCACTTATTTCTACATGTGTTGCGATTGGGCCAGCATTTCTTATATTATCCATGCTGTAAAAAATATTCAAGTCAAAAGAAATTCTTTCAACATTGTTTGCGTCTAATTCACTTAACATACGTTTTTTATTGATTTGCATCTTAATAACGCCACGTGAATAAGTCGTGTTACCATCTGGCAATAATAATCCATTAATAATGCTACGCATTCTTATTGCTCGTAACAATAATGGCGTATGCACATATAAACCCTCATGATTTAATAAATAAGTATTATTTATTTTATTTAAATCTTCTTTATTTTGAACTGGTTTTATTCTTGTACAACCAATTGTAATATCACTAAATTTAAAATTTTTAGATGTAATTTTTTTGTTAAGATAAACATTTGGTTTTACTGTGATAAAGTTACCATCATATCCATAGATAACTGTATCTATATCATAAAATAAATCAATTCTTCGTTTTACTGCATCATAAATTTGATTGACTTGTGCAACATTGGTTGCATATATATCAACTTGAAATTTTGCATTATAAACTTCACGTTTGTTATCGTAATTATATCTACGAAGGCGTATAGAATTGGATACTTGTTCATCTTTTAAAAAAGGTGATATTCTTATTTCTGGATATTGTGAAGGTGCATCTTTGAATAAGAAGTTAGGCACTTTTATGGTTTCTCCATTATAATGTATTGACGTGTAAAAACCATCAGATTCTTCTTCACCAATTACTTGACGTATAATATAAATTAATTCATTTTTTGATTTAATCATAATACACCATCATATTTATTTAAATAATTTGAATATTCTGATAATTCTGCATGCCATTCATAATATGGTTGCACCAAACTACCTTCTTTATCGTATTCGCTCCAAACTTGTTCTCGTACGAGAGTAACTAAAAATTTATGAATTTCTTCAATTGCTGGACGAACATAATAACGTGGACTCGTAATTGACTGGTAATCGGCCAAGTATTCATCGTCGCTTATATCATTTTCCCAACTTTCATAGTATTCTTGATTTATGTCATCTTCCCAACCATATTCATATCGATTAATCAAAAGTGGGGCGGTATTACCGATAATCACTTGATTATTTCTTACATTGACATAAAAATATTTACTGACATCATTTACCATACCAGCCTTACTGGATTCTCTGTCAATAATATTTTTGAATTTTCTTGATATGATTGGTTGTTGCTGTTGGAGTGTTTTTCCACTTGCCACTCTGTTGACAGCACGTGATAATTTTTTTATGCTGTCTTGTGGCATGGAGCCACCTTCCATAATGACATCACACATGACGCTCATTCTTGTCTACCTTCATATTTTAAATCTTCTTGCATAATTAACACGATATGGTGTTGTTTATGTCTTAAAAAATTGTTGGGGTCATATTTGATAATTTTCAAATATAGAGTTTCATAATCACGTACAAATTTGACTCGATAATTTGTCAATTTATCTGTGATAAGATTAAAATTTGGTTTAAAGTATCCATAGTATCGTAATTTAGATTCTTCACCTTGATTATCAACTTTAAGACCTTGTCTATGTTGTATAACACCTTCTAACTCCATGACGTCTTGCCATGTTTCAGAAATGTTTCCAACATCATCTTTACGAATAATATTACCCACTTCGTCTTTATAAATATCTGGTTTTTGTTTTTGATATTTAATTTTTTCTTGCAAGTAATAATGTTCTGTTGGTCTTTTGATAATCCGACAAATTCTATTAAAACTCATTTTATAACCTACTTGAAGGTCCATGTACTCCATATTTGGTTCTGGCGCCCGGCCTATCGTATGCACGAAGACCATAGTATCCATATGTTTTCTTTTTTAAATCACTTAATGCTGCATCTGCTAAATCACACCATGTATTACCAAATTTGTCAAAATCAATTTGAAACCTTTCTCTCACTTCATCTACATAATACATAATAGGTGTAGTGATGGCTGTTGGGTTTACCTTGAATATGTGACATGCAACTGATAAAAATACTGCTTGTTGAAAAAGCGGTGATTTAACATCTACGTTTGGAATAACATCGGAAAGATATTTGGTATAATGTTCAATGAGAAATTCTATCTCGCTATCGCCAACATCATCTGGGTCGATATCCAAGAGTCTTCTTAAATATCCTACATTGGAGTTTGTACTTAAATAATCAGTCAATCTTTGTAGGCAGTTATCAAAAATATCACAATATGTTATTTTATATTGTGTGTTATCTTCTGTTAAAGATAATTTGCTTGTATCAAAAAAAGGAATGTATTCGTTGTATATCTCTTGTGAAATATTGTTAATTGATATTCCCATGGTAGATAGGTTGCAAGCAATTGCAAATATGAGTGTTTCTTGGAACAAGGTTAGGTCATCGTTTGGAAATGTGGGATTTAATATCGGAGTGTTTAGTGGTTGTATTGATATTTCTTCTTGTTCTAATGTTGTGTCGATATTTATATGCTCACATATGTAATCAAAAAAGTGAGCAAGGAGGTAAGAAATTTTTTCGTCTTCAATTTCTATGCCTAATGCTTGTTTTATGTATGGGATATCAATTATCATTTATTTATTCCACCAATGTAAAGTTTTCATTAAATAATGGCGCTAATTGTCCAGCCATTTTATATTCACGTGGGTTAACGCCGACTTGACTTTCAACTTTGTTGATTTCAGCACGACGTTCCTCAATATCTTCTGGCGTGTCAATTAACCCCAATTCATATAATGCTTTAAATTGTTCGAGTGTTACTTCTTTTATTTCACCTTTTTTAATGGTGAATTCGGTTGGTAAGCCTTCAATTACTGGAACGTAATCTCTTCTGACAGCATTACCGACAACAGTTTGTTGTTGTTCCCTTAATAATACAGTTTTTGATTCGGCTGCGCTAAATTGAGGATTATAAGTGATTTGGATTAATTTTTGTTGTTTTTTTGCCATTTTATCTTGCCTCGCTTTTTTTTTATTTATATAGTATTATTTGATTAATCTTTTGTCATTACAATCGCAGTAGCAACATCAACGTCAGCATCAGTTACAGTTACATTTTCAATGCTTGCTGGGGCTGTATATGTATCTCTTTCTGCAGTTACAGAATAAGTACCGGCCTTAACAGCGATACTAACACTACCATCGCTATCTGTTATATCAGATGCAGTATTGGTACTATCATTGATGTCTGTTAATGTTACAGTTACACCAGATAATTTTTGGTTAGTAGCATTTGTAACAGTAAATGTTACATTATGTGTTGTTGCTTGTTGGTCATTTTGACCTTGTTGGCCACCTTGACCTTGTTGGTCGCCTTGACCTTGTTGACCACCGGAGTTACCCTCCGGACCCGCTGGGAGATGGCCTTTGTGGATATCCATCGAATGGGTCCCAGCCTTCTGGGAATTCTCTTTGTTTGAGAGTGTCGTTTCTTGTAATGGTTATTTTACAAATTGCGTCTGGTCTTAAGACTGCTGGTTTTTCATAAAGATTAATGTCTAATACATCTTCACGAGTTTCATGTAATCTGTAAGATTCAGTATGTACGCTATCCATTTGGATTAATACAAGTGGTTCTTGAGATGTATCAATTAAGTAGATGTCGTCTTTAACTTCTGGAATGATAAGAATTCTCATACCATCAACGTATTCTCCTACAGTTCCAGATGTAACTACTCCAGCGATACCGGAGTTGGAATAAGTTTTAAAGTCTGGGTCTCTTAATAAATCTGCGTAAGAACGTGGAGACATTAAAATAACATCTGGGTTAATTCCATATGGATTTTCTTGCATTTCAGTTTTTGCAGTTACTATATCATCAAATTTTAAGGTTGTGTTGGTGGAAGTGATAATGTTGTATCCAGCACCAGTTAATAAAGTTGCTGCAATGTCGTCGTTTTCTTTTTTAAGTAATCTTTCGGTTGCTCTTCTTCCTTCAGTTAAGAAGTAGTTGTTGTCGAAGCCCATCATTTTTTGTTCTTCATCGGTCATTTTGATACCAGTACCGATTTGTCTTAAATTGATGGTTAAGACGTCGTATACATCTCTTGCTTTAGGAATTTCGGAACCTTCTACGATTTCTACTGCAATACCGGCTGCCCATTTTCTTGGGAGATTAATTACGTAAGTATCGGTAGAAATAACTTTTGCAACAAATTGTCTGAAGTCGGATTCTTGTTCGATGTATTGGATAATGTCTTCAGATAATTCTGGGTCAAATCTGTTATCGTGTACAACAGCGCCCCCACCAGCGAAATTTGCTAAACTCTTTGCCATTTTATCTATCTCCTTATATTGCTCTGATGTAGACTCTTGCTACATCGTTAGCGTCATTAGCAGAGTATGCTCTACCAACTGCTTTGCTTGCGTCAGATGTTGGTTTAAATTTACCATCTGCGTCACAAGCGATAAGTTCGCCAGCCTTAACATCTTCGCTCATTAATACATAGGTTACACAGTTTCTTTCTACAGTCATAGCCTTACCTTCTGGAATGGTTACATTACCTTGATAGTAAGGAGCCATAGTTGGGTTTGCACCAGTTACTGCGTCGTTAACCATTCTTGAAGCCGCAAATGTTGCTTGGGATTCGCCGGATGCTGCTTTGACGATTCCAATAAAAGTGGATGGGTCGTCACTTGCAATAGCCAATCTTGCTCCATCGTCATCACCATCTAATGCAATAGCCTTACCTACTTGCATTTGGGAACTGGTTTTACCTACGTGTTCAATAGCGTTTACGATGGTTTCTTTTGCATGAATAGTAAATGCGTCACCAGTAATATCACTCATCTTAAATCACCTATTTATGCTCTGCCGAAGAATTTGCCAATACCGGAAAATGCTTCTCTGTTTTCATCTTCTACAACATGTGGTTGTTCTGCACCAGTAAATTTAGGTACAACTGGGGTATTGTCAATAATTTTAGTAAAACTTGCAATCCAAGCGTCAATAGATTCTTCGGACATTTCTTCAATGCCTTCTACTTCTGTTTTTAATTCGGTTGCTAATTCTACTAATTTTTCTCTTTTAGCAGATAATTCTTTTTCTGCTCTTGCTTCTGCTTCTGCTCTATAAGTGGATAACTCTTCACCCATAGTAGCGATTTGTTCATCAAGAGCGTCTTTTTCTCTGTTTAAAGTTAAAACCTCTTCAGTATGAGCAAGTTTTAAAGATTCAATTTCAGATTTGAAATCTTTTTCTTTTTGCTCTAATTTTGCTTCTAAATCTCTAATTTCTTGAGATAATTCAGCATTTTCAGTTTGGAGGTCTTCAACAATAGTATCTTGCTTTGTCATAATGAATTCTTCCTTCTGTTTTGCAAAATTCTCTTTCAATTTTTCTAAACTCTCGGCACTAAAAGAACCATTCACACTTGCATGTGGGTCTGCGCCAAAAGTCACCAAGGATAATTCTCTACATTCCATATCTCTGCAAATAAAATGCATATCATCAAAAAGTGGGTGATGTGTACATTCTTCGCTGAAAAATGGTTTGTGGCAAATACTACATTCTGGCTCAAATGTAAAACCTATAGAAGTAGCATCGATTAATCCTTTGTCAATTTTTTCCCCTAATTTAGAATCGTCAACTACTAAAGATGCCACATATTTGACACCTTGCATTTGTGCTTTTTCGTCGAAAGATTCTTGGGTATCATTGACTCTTCCAATGATGGAGTCGACGTGGTTCCAATCATGGTCTTTCATTAACTTTGCGCCTTTTAATGAGTTTGCGCAGTTTTGCATTTCTGATGCTGGCACTTCGTAGAAGCCATTTACAATAAAATCATCAGCACCATGAATTGCGAACCCTTCTAATTGGGTACTTCCATCATCATTATGTTTCAAAGAGAAGTTTGAATTTAATGAAAAAGTTTGCTTCATTGAAATCACTTTCTCCAAAATTTAGCTCACAATCGTGAGTTGTAAAGAAATATAATGTCTAATCTATTTAAAGATAAATTTTTTTTTCTAAAACTATTCTTTGTTGTAGATGAAGATGTATGGTTTTGTCTCGTATTTTCTGTATCGTTCGTAGCCTTCTTTCTTCAAGTGGTAAGTGATGCCTTTTGTTGTGATATTAAGGGAGTGTATGTTGTAGTTGGTAATTAACCAAGAAAGCAATTGTGCAGATGTTGCTTCGCCTTTTTGCTTGAGTCCTTGCTCGCATGTTTTGTATGCTTGTTTGTAACTAATTATGCCCGGTTTGTTCATTATATCCTCTAAAAATATTTTTATGGGATTATTTTTTCGTTTCTGGGTCTCCTCTTCCACTTCTGTCGTGTGGTTCGGTAGATGTTGGTTCTGCGGCTTTTTGGCCTTGTTCGATTATCATTTCTTGGAGATATGTTGCTGTTGGGTCGATGAATTCTATATCTTCAAGTTTCATTGCTTTTCCTCTGAATTTGAGTTGCGCTCTGGCTTCGTCACGATTAATTAAGCCCATACGCAAGGAAGGAAACAACCAAGTAGCAGTATCGGCGTTGGATTCTGTTGTGAGTACTGGGAATACAAGGTATATGTTTGCGTAGTCGATGCCGGGTTGTTTACCAAGCACGTTTTGAATGAAAGGTTCATATAATTGTTCTACTAATTCGTCAGATAAATCCATCTGCAAGTCTTGTAAATCGTTTGTATATTGTGCTGCTTGCACTTTAATTGCTGATAAATTATCAGCCTTACCACCGATAATACTCATTGGGAAAGTTAATAAACCAAAAGATTCTTTAAGGGCTTGGAGCGTAGTAACCATATCATATTGATGTTCATTAAAACCTATAGTATCGGTTGTGATTCTATCAGTTGTGACAACATCATTAGAATATTCTAATTGAGTTTGTAAGGATTTTACAATACCTTCTAACTCATCCTCTTGTAACTCTTCGTCATCACCGATTTCAATCAACCATTGTAAAATAGGGATGGCAAATTTATCAACAATTTCGGCTAAATCCAATTCGGTATTTAATAATAAATGTAATGTATGTACAAGTTTTCCACAAAAACTCATTCCATAAACTTCACCGATATCAGAGTCATATGCAAATCTTACTAAATCTTCATCTGGAATGGTAATTTCACCATCAGTTGTTGTATACGTCCATTCTTTTATTTCACCGGCTTTTTCATCCATAACTGGTTTTAAATCTTTTGGATGCAATAAAAATATATTCACTAATTGGTCTTCCTCTTTATTACCAATGTAAAGAAAACCGGTTCCATATCTTAATGTGTTGTTAAAGAATGCTTTGATATGTTTTCTTTTTAAATTTGCTGTGTAAACAAAACATGCTTCTTCTATATCTTCAACGTGGTTACCTTCAAAATCAATAACTTGTAATTTAAACATTTCTGGTACAGCGTCTGAAGATATTTTTTTAATCACACGATTAAGAATAGTGGAATGATATAATCCATCAATCAAATCATAATCAAGGTCTTCTGCTCCATAAATATCATTATATGAAGAAAAGTTTTGGGTATATTGTGTTTCCTTATGTTTTTTAACATCTGCTGCAAATTGATATACCTTGTTTAATGCTGGTTGTGGATGTTTGGTAATATCTTTGGACGTTAAAGTCTTCTTCTCATACTGTTGATTATTTTCTTTTTCTTTGGTTTTGGCTTTGATGTTTTTTGCCATGATTGATTCTCTCCTATTTTTTGTGAAAGAGTTTTTGATACTCCAGTTAATGCAACTGGGGGTGAAACTTGAATTCCAAGTGTGATATTATAAAGCAATAAATTTAATGAGTCTACGTAATCATCACTACCGGATGTTTTCTTGTATACTAAATTATTGTTGTCGGTGATTTCACGTTTATATCCGCCCATCTCTACATCTAAACGTTTATTATATGCTATTTTTACTTGACCCCTTTCTAATGACGCCACACCACCTTCAACAATATCCTTCTTTTTTTCTTTGGAAAATTTATAAGGCTCTGTAGGATATGTATGGCCACTTTTGTGTATACGATGTTCAATTGCTTCGTAAACTGCTTCTCCAACGCCGGTTGCATCTATGACGCCACGCACGATATGAGGAAAGTAAGTAGGCAATTCATAAGCAACGTAGTCTTCAATTTCTTCGTATTCGGTTCCTAAAGGCCATTGCTTGTACCATTTTACATCAATTTTTTTATAGGAACGATTTTCTGGTTTAGGCGCTGGTATGACTTCGCCTATTGTTAAGACAGTTTCATTTCTCATTTTACCGATATCTAATCCATAAACAACTGGCTTACGTGTACCCCAATCAACATTTTGCTCTGGATGATAAAAAATTGCATCTCTTAAATCTTCAGAATATACATCGGATACACTTGACATAAAATCAAGACAATATTCTTGCTTAAATTGTACAAGTGGCATATTCTCCATATCCTCTTTTAATTCCTCAATAGTAATACGTGGTGTGCCAGATTTGATGATATTATCATCATCATCAAGATATGCTGTTTGCTTACGATATACGTGAAAAGTACCAGTTTTACCTTCTAAATATTTTTCTTCCCCATTATCCCAAATGTAAGGTGCATTTTCAAGGGATTCATATAAGAAACCACTTCTATCCCTTGGGGTGCCGGCCATTATCATTTTTGAGAATCCTTTTTGACCACGCATAACTGGGATAACTTTATAAATTAGTTCTTCTGGTATATCTTGAATTTCGTCTAAAATTAGTAAATGAGTACCGGAACCGATAATGGATGATACATTTCCACGTCCACCAGCGGTACGAATTACAATACGAGAGCCATTGTAGAATTTTTTTTCCAGTCTGTTATCGACTTTGATTTCTTGTTCGATAAGTGCTGAACGTTCTATCATACCGGAAATGGTTTCTGCAAGTTCTTTTGCTTGATTATCGGTTGGTGATAATACAAACACTTTTTGATATTTAAAGAATAATGCACGATGGATGGCTTCTATTGCAGCATGAA
>Ga0247610_10000081_pt1 | contig 152685 bp, 137 predicted proteins | sample 174DNAGHGhighgp2_FD_193483 | JGI IMG/M metagenome (GOLD analysis project Ga0247610, IMG submission 193483) | Sheep rumen microbial communities from Palmerston North, Manawatu-Wanganui, New Zealand - 1742 DNA GHGhigh gp2 | ecosystem: Host-associated > Mammals > Digestive system > Stomach >... | reverse complement strand
GGTTCGGCTTTGGTTTGCACTTTACTCTTTTCTAATGTCATTACTGCTATTTCACTTACGGTTATGCTGATATCAGATACACTGGCAGCGCTTATCGGCAAAGCAGTCGGACAACGCAAAATTTATAAGAATAAAACATTGGAGGGAACAACGGCATTTTTTATAAGCGCACTTATCATCACCATGCTGTTTAACCCGCTTTATACTTTCACTTATGCCAGTGTGATTGCGTGTTTTGCCGCGGTTATTATGGAATTGTTTGAGCAATGGTTTGAGCTTGATGATAACTTTTCCGTACCATTGGCGATGGGCATTATTCTAACGATTTTGGCTTAAAAAAATGTTCTAAACCTTAATTTTAAATTAAAAAATGCTTTACATTTAAAATAATTGGTATATAAAGCTTTGAGAATAACGGTTAGGGCTAATGGCATGCCTTACTGTTAATAAATCCAACTTAATTTTATTGAAAGGGATTGAAATGCCTAAATTAAAAACAAAAAGTTCGGCTAAGAAGCGTTTCAGCGCTACCGGAACCGGCAAATTGAAAAGAAATTTTGCGAAAAAGAGACACTGCCTCTTCTGCAAAAGTCAGAAAATGAAAAGACAAGCTCGCGGCACAACTTTGCTTTCAGAAGTTGATGTTCAGATTGTTAAAAAGTTTTTACCTTATTTGTAGTAGGAGGATTGTTAGATGTCTCGCGTTAAAAGAGGTGTAACAGCACACGCTCGTCATAAAAAGATTTTGGATATGGCGAAAGGCTACAGAGGACGTAATAAGAACGTTTTCAGAGTAGCAGTTGAAAAAGTTGAAAAAGGTTTGCAGTATGCGTATCGTGATCGTAAAGCTAAGAAGAGAAGTTTCCGCGCTTTGTGGATTCAACGTATCAATGCAGCTGCACGTTTGAATGATATGACTTATTCTCGATTTATCAGCGGGCTTGAGAAGGCAGGTGTTGAGCTTGACCGTAAAGTCTTAGCTGATATCGCTTTCAAAGAGCCCCAAGCTTTTGCTAAGTTAGTAGAAACTGCCAAAGCGGCTCTGGCTAAATAAATTTTAGTATAAATTATATCAGAAAGAATATTTAAGAGTCGTCTTGGTTAGCCAAGATGGCTCTTTTATGTTTAAATTTTGGCAGAGGATGAGAAAATTTTGTTAGGGGTAACCCTTTTGTTGAGGTTAGATTAAAATGAGTGATATTGAAGTTATAAAAAAAGAAATTGAAGAACAAATTGCTAAAGCCGAAGACGCTAAAGCACTTGATGATGTTCGTGTTTTGGCACTCGGTAAAAAAGGACGCGTTACCGAACTTTTGAAAACGCTCGGGGCAATGCCGATGGAGGAAAGAATTGAATTCGGTAAAAAAATCAATGTGGTTAAAGCTGAATTGGAAACGTTGATTGCCAACAAAAAACAAGAGTTGGAAACAAAGCTCTTAAATGAGAAATTAAAAAAGGAGGTTATTGACGTAACTCTTCCTTGCAGACCGGAAGTACAAGGACGTATTCATCCGGTTTCTAAAGTGTATGAGGAAGTTGTGGCCATTTTTGCAGAAATGGGCTTTAGTGTCGCAGAAGGACCGGATATTGAAGACCAATTCCATAACTTTAATGCATTAAATATGCCGCCGAACCATCCGGCGCGCCAAATGCAAGATACATTTTATATCAATAGTGATGCAACAAAGGAATTTGATATGGATACGGCATGTGTTGTTCGTACCCATACTTCAGGCGTACAAATCCGCACGATGGAAAAGCAACAACCGCCTATTCGGATTATTGCGCCGGGCAGAACCTATCGTTCTGACTATGATGCAACGCATACACCGATGTTCCACCAAGTTGAGGGGTTGGTTATAGATAAAAAAACAACCATGGCTGATTTGAAAGGTTGTCTGTATGATTTTATGAAGGCCTTTTTTGAGGTTGATGATTTGCCCGTCAGATATCGTCCTTCTTACTTTCCATTTACAGAGCCATCGGCTGAAATGGATATCGGTTGCTTGAAAACAAAGGAAGAATTAAAAATCGGTGCCGGAACAGATTGGTTAGAAGTTTTAGGTTGCGGCATGGTTCATCCGAATGTTTTGCGTGCCGGCGGTATTGATCCGGACGAGTATCAGGGGTTTGCTTTCGGTATGGGAACTGACCGTCTGGCCATGTTAAAATATGGCATTCCGGATTTGCGTACATTCTTTGAATCTGATATTCGCTGGATAAAATATTACGGATTTACTCCGCTTGATTTTTCATCTATGACAAGCGGTTTAAGCAATAACGGAGGATTAGCACGATGAAATTCACATTATCTTGGTTGAAAGAACATTTAGAAACAACGGCTGATGTTAATGAAATTGCCGAAACTTTAACCCGTATCGGTTTGGAAGTTGAAGAAGTTATCAATCCGGCGGCGGCATTGGAAGATTTTCGTACCGCACGTATTGAAAAGGTTGAAATGCATCCTGATTCTGACCACTTGCACGTATTGGCGGTTAATACCGGTAAAGAAACGCTACAAGTTGTCTGCGGTGCCCCAAACGTTCATGAAGGTTTGGTCGGTATCTATGCCCCGACAGGTGCACTTATTCCCTGCTATGGTGAGCGCTTGAAAGTGGCTAAAATCCGCGGTGTGGAAAGTATGGGTATGATGTGCTCGGAAAAAGAATTGATGGTTGGTGATGACCATACCGGCATTATTGATTTAGGAAATGATGTTGAAATTGGTCTTCCGGCGGCACAAGTGTTAAACATTGATCCGGTGATTGAGGTTTCTATTACACCTAACCGAGCTGAATGTTTGGGCGTGCGTGGTATTGCACGCGATTTGGCGGCTTCCGGTTTGGGTAAATTAAAACCGCTCACTGTTCCGGAGATTAAAGGAACATTTAAGAGCCCGATTAAAATTTCGGTGGCTTGTCCTGATGCTTGCCCGACTTATACCGGTCGTTATATTAAAGGCGTTAATAATAAGGCTGAAACCCCGAAATGGATGAAAGACAGATTGTCGGCTATCGGTCTGCGCCCGATTTCCGCGTTGGTTGATATTACGAATTATATTAACTATGACTTGGCGCGCCCGTTGCACGTTTTTGATGCCGATAAGCTTAAAGGCAATATCAATGTTCGCATGGCGCATGACGGCGAAGAATTTTTAGCCCTTAATGAAAAAACATACACGCTTGATTCAAAATGTCTGGGAATTTGTGATGATGAGGGTGTTCAATGTTTGGGCGGTATTATGGGCGGCTTAAGCAAAGGAAGTTATGAAGATACAACTAACGTTCTTTTAGAATGTGCTTTGTTTACGCCGGAATGTATTGCACGTACCGGTCGCAAGTTACAGCTTGATTCTGACTCTCGCGCACGCTATGAACGTTGGGTTGACCCAATGTCTAACGTTTCCGGTAACAACTATGCGACGAAGATGATTTTGGATATCTGCGGCGGTGAAGCTTCTGAAATTGAAGTTGTCGGAGCTGAAAAGTTTGATGCTAAACCGGTTTATCTCCGTCCGGAAAGATTAAAAACATTTATCGGTATGGAAGTTTCTAAAGAAAAGAGTATGGAAATTTTGAAAAACTTAGGTTTTACCGTTAGCGAAGAAAGCGGTAAAATCAAGGCTGTTTCCCCGTCTTGGCGCGGCGATATTGAAAATGAACAAGATTTGATTGAAGAAGTTGTCCGCATGATCGGTTTGGATGAAATTCCGGCTACCTCTTTGAAGTTGGTTGATTATCCGAAACCGGTACTTACCCCTCTGCAAAATAATGTGCTTATGGTTAAGCATGAACTTGCTCTGCGCGGGATGTATGAAACAGTTCCTTTCTGTTTTACAGACAGCAAAATAGCGCAATATTTCAGACGCAATAATGCTCCTGTCTTGGTGCATAATCCTATTGTTGTGGAAATGGATGAAATGCAACCGTCATTGTTGCCTAACTTGTTGGTTGGGGCAAAGAATAATATTGCGCGCGGTTATCCGAATATTGCGTTGTTTGAGGTCGGTCCGGAATTTTACGGACGTCAACCAGGAGAACAGAGAATCGTTGCTTGCGGTATTCGTGTCGGTAAGACGTCTGCCAAAGATTGGTCCGGCTCACAACGCAGCTATGATGTATTTGATGCAAAAGCAGATGCCTTGGCAACTATTGCGGCGGCGAAGGGACCGATTGAGGCACCGCAAATTACAACCGACACACCGGATTATTATCACCCAGGTCGTAGCGGTGTTATTCGTTTAGGCAAAAATGTTTTGGCATACTTCGGGGAATTACATCCGAGTGTACTTAAAGCATTAGATATTAAAACAAATGTTGTGGCGTTTGAAGTATTCTTAGAGAATATTCCGACACCGCGCGACGGCAAATCTAAGGCTAAGAAAAAGCTGGAATTAGCACAATTACAAGCTGTTGAAAAAGATTTGGCTTTTGTGGTTAGCAAAGATGTGCCGGCAATTAATATCTACACAGCGGCAAAAACGGCTGACAGAGATAATATCAGCGACGTTCGTATCTTTGATGTCTATGAAGGTGAGAATCTGCCGGAAGATAAAAAATCTATCGCGATTACGGTTACTTTCCAACCGAAAGATAAGACTTATACGGATGCCGAGTTGGAGGCGCTGATGAATAAGGTTATCAATGAGGTTAGTAAAAAGACCGGCGCAACGTTACGTTAGGGGGCTTGTTTAGCACAGGTCATGATTGTGAAATTAAAGTCTTATGTACCCCTATTGTACACCGCGACTTTAATTTCACTTCCAGCCCCTGCACTATCCAAACCCATTGAAAAAAGCGTTCTTCTGAACGCTTTTTATGTTTAGGTTTCGTTTATAGCATAGCTCTTTATCTCATTTTTAGTTTAAAAGTTTTATCGGTCACCATCATACTGAACTTGTTCTAGCATTTCATGAGATCCCGAAACAAGTTCGGGATGACGCGCTGTCGCAAAAGACCACTTTTTGAGTGGTCTTTTAGGTTTATTTATTTGTTTTCACAATATAATAATGTCATAGAACTACCATCGTAACTTGAAATTATATAACAAACCTTACTATCTGTTTCACAAATAACTCCTTGCCCGTCTTTAAATCTCATTCTTTCTTTATACACAGTATTCTTGATTTCATCTTCGTCTAATAAAGTGCTATTGTCACGAGTATAACAGATATTATATCTCTTTATTTCTATATTTACACCAGAAATAGCTATCTTTGTAAAACTAATGAAAATCACCCATAATATCGATAAAAGAATCGCTAATTTTTTCATTTCTATTCTCCGCAAGTCGTTACAACAACAAAAAAAGCCGCCTTGATGAGAGGCAGCAGGAAGTTGAAAGCTATTTATCGGAAATAGTGTAGGTATTCGGCATACAAGATACCTTATTAACTACCTTCCTGCTTTCCGCAAAAAGGTAGTTTTACGCCCTATTTTAGAGCAACCGATAATGAGGCTTTCAACCCTCACATTAGTCATCAGCTAATGCAGATTTAGGTTAAAAAATTATCCCATGAAAGTCAAATGAAAATTGATTTTAAAATGCGCATACGAAAAAGCGTTCTTGATTTCTCAAGAACGCTTTTGCTTTGGCTCCGGCTATCTGATTCGAACAGATGACCAATCGGTTAACAGCCGATTGCTCTACCGCTGAGCTAAGCCGGAATAACCTTCCTGGAGGCCGGTACCGGAATCGAACCGATGTACAAGGATTTGCAGTCCTCTGCATGAGCCACTCTGCCAACCGGCCAACCCAAGGTACCAACGTTTCCGTGGTGATTTGTATATATACATGAAAAAATTTGAACGTCAATATATTTTTTTTAAAATCTCTAAAAAAATTTTATCTTGTGCATATCTCTTATTTTAGTTCCCTTTCAATATCAGTTTTTGTTACATATTTTATAGTTGTTTAGGAGATTTGAAAATGAAAATTGCCATTGCTTCCGACCACGCCGGTTTTGAAATGAAATCAGCAATCATTAAATATCTGAAAGATAAAAACGTTGATGTTGCCGATTTGGGTACAGATAGCGAAGCTTCTGTTGACTACCCTTTGTACGCTGACAAAGTTGCTGCTCATGTTTTGGCGAAAAAAGCTGATTACGGTATCTTGGTTTGCGGTACGGGAATCGGTATTTCTATTCGCGCTAACAGACATAAAGGTATTCGTGCCGCTATTCTCTATTCAGATGATGTGGCTTTGATGGCCAGAAAACATAATGATGCTAACGTTATGGTTTTGGGGGGCAGAACGATGAATATCAACGATATTTGTCGCAGAATTGATATCTTTTTAACCGCACAGTTTGATGGCGGACGCCACCAAACCCGTATTGATTTACTTGATAAATAGGAATAAATATATGTTTGAGCATGACTTGAAAGATTTTGATAAAGAAATTTACAACGCTATTGAAGATGAATTAAAGCGCCAACAGGAAAATGTGGAACTGATTGCTTCAGAAAATATTGTTTCCAAAGCGGTGTTGGAAGCACAAGGCTCAATTTTAACCAATAAATATGCGGAAGGATATCCAAACAAACGCTATTATTGCGGATGTGCTAACGTTGATAAAGTTGAACAGTTGGCGATTGACCGCTTAAAAAAACTCTTTCATGCCGAATTTGCTAACGTACAACCGCATGCCGGCTCTCAGGCAAATATGGCAGTTTATGGTGCACTCTTAAAACCGGGTGATACTATTTTAGGTATGAGTTTAGATGCCGGCGGACACTTAACACATGGTGCAAAGGTTTCTATCTCCGGCAAGTGGTTTAATGCTATTCAATACGGTGTGGAACGTGAAAGCGGTTTGATAGATTATGATGAAGTGGCAAGTTTAGCTCAACACCATAAGCCGAAATTGATTATTGCCGGTTGTTCAGCTTACCCGAGACAGTTGGATTTTGTAAAATTCCGTGCCATTGCAGATAATTGCGGGGCTTATTTGATGGTGGATATGGCACACTTTGCGGGACTCGTTGCCAGCGGACTCTACCCTAACCCGCTTAATTTTGCTGATGTGGTGACCACGACAACACACAAAACCTTGCGCGGTCCGCGTGGTGGCGCCATCTTAACAAACAATGCCGAAATTGCACAAAAGATAAATTCCGCTATCTTTCCGGGTATGCAGGGTGGTCCGTTGGAACACGTTATTGCCGCAAAGGCTGTCTGCTTTAAAGAAGCTTTTTCTCCCGAATTTAAGAAATATTCGGCACACGTTTTAGAAAATGCACAAGCTCTGGGGCAAACTTTGGTTAAACGCGGTTTTAAGCTTGTTACCGGCGGAACGGATACACATTTGCTGTTGGTTGATTTAACCCCGAAAGGAATTAACGGGAAGGAATTAACAGATGCGCTTGATAGTGTGCATATTACGGCAAATAAAAATGCTATTCCGTTTGACCCGTTACCACCGACTATTACATCCGGTATTCGCTTAGGTACGCCAGCAGGAACAACACGCGGTTTCGGAACTAAGGAATTTGAGCTTATCGGTAATGCGATTGCTGATGTCGCAGAAGCCCTTAATACCCCTGATGAAAAGAAGGTGTTGGCAGATGTTAATGAGCGTATCTTAAAGCTGACAAAAGAATTTCCGATTTATGAGGAATAGGAAAAAAGAGGAGTTTTTATCTCCTCTTTTTTATTTTAATAAGCGTTTCTTTCTATATCTTTTAAGTAACTTACCGTATCCTGTTCCAACTTGGATGCGGCGGCTTCATCACATAGGTAAATGCCATGTCTGTGCATTTGAAGCGCACTTACTGCCCAACGATGATTAACACTGCCTTCTATTGCGGCTTTGGTGGCTTCGGCTTTACTATCGCCGGTTGCCAGTAATAGCACTTCTTTGGCATCCATAATTGTACCGGTACCGACGGTTAATACCGTATGCGGCACTTTTTTGATATCATTATCAAATAATTTGGCTTTTATCTTCATGGTCTCGGTGGTCAGTGTTTTGACACGCGTATGAGATGACAATGATGAAAACGGCTCATTAAAGGCAATATGGCCATCTGCACCGACACCACCAACGAATAAGTCTATACCGCCTTTCTGCCTTATGGCTAATTCAAAATTAGCACATTCTTTTTCATAGCTTTTTGTTTTACCATCCAAAATATAAATGTTGGCAGCCTTAGTATCTACGTGTTTTAAGAGATATTCATCCATGTAGCTGTGGCAACTTTGCGGATCTTTCTTATCAAGCCCGATAAACTCATTCATACAAAAGATAACAACATTGGCAAAAGATAACTTTCCGGCATGGTTTAATTCTACCAGTTTTTTATACATACCTTTCGGGGTATCGCCCATCGGCAAACCTAAAACAAACGGCTTGGCGGCTGTCGGACGGGCTCTGGTTATGCAGTATGCAATATAGGTTGCAGCCCAATCCGTTACTTCATCATAGTCTTTTTTAATTATTACACGCATGGGCATCTCCTTTGTTAAAATTGTTCTTTATGGCTTTAGTATAATAATGATTGGTAAAATTTTCGCTAATGTTTATCTTGATATTCGTAGGTCTTTGTCTGCGGATTATAACGACAATCATAGCTTTGATATTCCGGTTTTAAGATGTATAAATTATCTCGGTTTAACGGCTCATACATTTCTTTTAATATGACATTACTTAAACGATGTATCGGATATGTCATTATCGCACCACGATATTCACGGTATGTATCATAGTAGTTTCCACCGTAAATAATTTTCGGACGATATTTTCTGATAAGCATTTCCAAATCTTCTAACGGATACAGACCGATATGAGAGGCAATAACATCTATTTGACCGTTTAAGTTCCAGATGTAATTCACATTTTTGTTAAACAAGTTATAACCTATGCGATAGCCGTTTAAGATGTAATCACAAGGATTGGTTATTTCCAACAGAAAACCCGAGGCGCCATACTTAAAACTGTCCCCAATGGTGATACGTTGCCGATAAATATTGGTATAAATACCGCCAATTACGGCAAAATATATGGCAAACACCCATGCCCACCATTGTTTTTTGTTTATCAAATCTACCGCGGCAACACCGGCTAAAATTGCGGCAAATGCGTGCAATGTAGTGAAATAATAAACAAACGGTGTGAAGTAATACATTCTGATAATAAATTCGGCAATAAATATTGCCCCGATAATTTTGACATAAATACTGCCGTTATATAAACATTTTGCCATTGCATATAAAGAAAATGCTATCGGAACCAATGTTTCATAAGCGGGATAAATAAAGCGGCGGGTATAAAATACGTCCGGTATATGGGAGTTCAGTTCAAAATTGGCGAGCCAATATGTTGTCAACGCCCCCCTGCTCCATAAAAATGCTAAAAATGCGGCATATATCAATACCGGAAGTGCTGCGCTTATTAGAACATCTGACCAGTTTGCTTGTTTTGTTTGTAAAAGATAAAGGATTATACCACCAAAGCAGAACAGAATTAACACGGCTTTTTGAGTAAACATAAAAGCGGCAAAAAATAACATAAATGATATAAAGAGCCAGATGATTTTTTTATCTCTTAAATATTTGAAAAGATAATAAACACCAATAACCAAACTTGCCGTCATATAATTATCCGGCTTGAAATCTTTGGTATATAAGCTTTCATGTACAAAAGCAACAAAACCTGCGGCAATTAAACCACCTAAAGTGTTGGTTAAAAAGTCTTTATGCATACGATAGATGTAATACATCATTAAAGTCGTTAAGCTTACCGTCAATAAATTAACGGCATCCACCGCACGAAGGCTGTATTCAAACATGCCGACAAACGGCGCTCCGACATACCACAACAACGGGTTATGATGTTGGAAAAAATCTACATAAGGAATTTTCCCTTTATATACCATCCATGAGGAGTGAACGTGCTCTATGGTATCGCCATCCGTAGAACCACTCATGATGATTGTCCAATACAATAAACCTACGGTAAAAAGCGCATACAAAGTGAAAAATGTATATAAGATTTTTTTACTTATGGCAGACATTGATTATTCCTTATAGTAATAATTCCAAGTATTGGTGGCAGCATCATAGCGACAACGTCTTTGTTGTTGATATTCCGGTTTTAACAAGAATATATCAACAAATAAGGACTGGTAATAGTATTTGTCTCGCAGGGTAGCATCTATCCAATGTACCGGCTTATTGATGTCCCGATGGCGTAATCTTTCATCCCAAAACGGACCGGTGTAAATTATTTGCGGTAAATACTTCTCTACAACGGCATTCAAATCCGGTAACGGTGCAAGGCCTATTTTATCACCAATGACATCCAGCTGCCCGTTTAAATTCCAATAATAGGTTATATCTTTGGTAAAAATACCATAGGTTAAACCATAGCCGTTTAACACAGCATCGCAACGATTTGTCTGCCCTAAAACATACTTCGGGGTAACATAGCGGAAATAATCCGGCGAAAGTTTATTATCACGACAGTATGTGATAAATGGCCAACAGGCTGCTATGGATAATGCAACAAAAAGATATGCACTTGATTTCCATCTTTTAACTATCTCCCAGATTATGCCTCCGGCTAAAACAGCGCCTAAGATATCCAGAAAATAATAGTAATGACGGTCCAGTGAAAAATAGAAAAAGCGTTGGACAGCTTCACTTATCCAGAGAATACTGATTATTTTCGCAGCAGCAGACCCGCGCCATAAGAAATAAATTGCTCCGAGAAAAGCTATGGCACTTAAAAGATAAAATTCTATATGTGTCGGTTCGGCTAAGTTGTTATAAACGTCAGGGATATATAAGTTAAATACAAAGTTACATAACCAGTATTTTTCAAATAAATCATGGTAAGCAAGCCAAGAAATAAAACCTGACATTCCAAGCAACGGAATAATCAGCGCATATATAAAATCTGAAGGTTTAACTTCCTTCTTGTAAAGCAGATATAAAACGATTAAACCAAACAGCCCCAAAAAGAAAATACTCTTTTGCATAAACATAAAAGTCAACCACATGAACACAAAAGAATAAACAAGCTTATTTAAGCGTTTTTCTTTAAGGTAATCAAAAAAGAAATAAAGTCCTACCATAAAGCATAAAACCATGTAGTTATCCGGCCTGAAATCCTGCCCGCTTAAAACAATATATGAGGGAAAGACGGATGCGACGGTCAATAAACCGGCATATTTTGCATGGCTGATAAATTTTGAGGTTATTTGAGCGGTAATCCACAATGTTAAAAACATGGCAAAAGTGGATATGATACGAACAATATCATAAATCGCCAAATCATAAGCAAAAAAACCGACTAACGGGGCAAATAAATACCACAACAGCGGGTTATGATGTTGAAAAAAATCACGATAAGGAATTTCACCTTGGAAAACAAGCCAAGCCGAATGCAAATGCTCTACGTCATCTCCGGTCTTGGGTTGGTGATTGATAAGAATCCAAAAGCAAGCCGCTATCCCAAATAAAATTTGTAATACAAAATATATTTTGGGCAAATTATCAGACCAAAAGTTTACCTTGCTTTGTTTTGTTTGTTCAGACATATTTTCCTCGCTCTTATAGAGCAGAGTATAACGGATAAGAAAGTGTTTTGTACACTCTTATTTGATGAATACACACAAAATCTAAAGAAGTACTAAGCTTCGTCACCGACGGCAGCTTTATTTCCACCTGTATCAGAATCTGTAGAAGATGCAGCAGCGGCGGCATCTGCCGGAATAACATCCGGTAACATACCGATAGCTTTTTTACGCTTCAACTTATTGACGAACTTAATGGAGCGCTGAGCATCCCACTTTTTCTTACCTTCTTCGCGTTGGAAAATATGCTTATAAATTTCTATGGCTTGATCAAACTCGGAAAGTTTGGTTAAGCAAGATGCCAGACCATCATAAAGCTTGTGATGATAACGACCATCTACCAAATTTTTGGCTTTATTGTAGCACTTTAAAGCATCTTTAAACTTAAACATCTTCTGATATACAAAACCGATACTGATCCAGGCTTGAATTTCCGTACTATCAATATTCAAAATTTTGGTGAAGCATTTTAATGCCGAATCGTTATCGCCCATCAACTGATAGGTTACGCCGATACCGTTCCATGCTTTAACGTTGGTTTTATCTAATGACAATACTTTTTTGAAATAGCCGATAGCACGCTCATATTGCTTTAACTTTTGCAAAGTTACGGCAATACTCAATAAAGTTTGCGGGTGCTTAGGATCAACCGAATAGGCTTGTTGTAAAACATCTAAAGCCTCTTTGAATAAAAACATATGTTGTAAAGCAATAGCTTTACCGTTTAAGGCTTCCAGAGAAGTCGGGTCAGTTGCAAACGCTTGCTCAAAGCAGACTATTGCTTCTTTATACAGACCGCGCATACTTAAAGTTACGCCCTTATTGTTCAACACTTCAACAGACTTCGGGTTGATTGCCAAAGCCTTATCAAAGCATTCAACGGCTTCCGTATATTTGCTCATTTTTTGAAAAGCAAAACCCTTGGAGTTTATTGCTTTCCAGTTATCAGGCTGTTCTGCCAAAAACGCATCAAACTGCGCAATAGCTTCTCTACACATACCCGAATCTAATAGTTCTTGCCCTCTCTTATAGGCGTTATTATCACTTAACTTAACCATATCTCTTCTCTACATAGTTTTACAAAATAATTTAACGCGTTTATTATATGTTAATATTTTTAATTTTGTCAAGCTAAAAATAGGATTATCTTGCGCTAAATTTCTTTTATTATTGACAAAAATACATTTTTAACTATTCTGTTGGATACAAAAAATAACTTTATGTCTTACAATTAAATATCTACTTTTATGGAACAAAAAAACAAAAAAGAAGACCTGCTTAAAAAGGCCAGGTTAGCGGTTTGGCTTAATCGCTATTTCAAAGTTAAAATCCCCCTTGACTACGAAAGATTTATCATTGCTCAGGAATGTTGCGATGAAAACTTTATGATGCATTATCTCCGCCAGCACAAACTTCAAGAAACCAATGAAGAAATTTTCTTTAAGAAGTATCTTGATGGTAATATTGAAGATAATGTGCTACTGGTGAAGGATTATGTGGTTTGCCACGGCGCTTATCCCAAAGGGCAAATTTTGATTATGCAGAGCAAAGATGTGGCGTTAATTAGTGCGCTTATCTCACATTATGCCATCAACGGCGGCGGACATCTTTCCTGCGATACGTTAGAGACTTTTGTAAAACTCGGTGATGCACAGCTTTTGTATGATGTTTTAACAAAACAAATGCAAGAACAATTTGCCATGAAGTACGAGAACCCACAAGATGTTTGGAATTTGTGCTACGAAACTGCCATCAAACAGCATGATATCAAAATGCTTGAAGCCTTTTCTAAACTTCGTTTTCAACCGGGAGTTCATTTTACAGCCACCCATGAAAAATATCTTTTCTGGCACGGCACTGATGAAATGATTAAGTTTTATCTCACACAATGGCAACTCTTTGACGAAACGCTGGAAGACCTTACTGATGGCAGTATTCGCTACCCGCGTTGGGAAAATGTCTTAAAAACTGAGATTGAGCGGCGCGCCTTACCGACGAGGGTTCTGATGAATCTGGTTAAGCTTGATAAGCCCGAGCTTTTAAAAGAGCATTATAAAAGGTATGGTCTGCCACCTGAGGTTTTGGCTTTCTATGCTAATCAGAAATTATTTAAGCAGAATGTCGGTCTTGATGACTGATTTTTTCTATTAAAAAAGCTCCCCGAAAAAGGGAGCTTTTTGTTGTTATCCGTAAGCGATAAATATTAACGCATAGTTTTGAAAATGGCGAAAAATACCTCAAAAAAATGTTAAATTTTGTGCGGATTGAGAGCATTGTTTAACATTTTACAGGTCAAGATTCAAATTGTATTCATTATCTATCAAATGATACGGCAAACCGAATTTTTGACATTGGTGCAAAATATCTTCATTGTCCTTAATGGCACTTTCCAGCGTAAAATCGCTGTCATCAAGTCTTTGCTCAATAACATCGGCATATCGTTTAATATCTTCAAAGTGCTCTGTGATATACTTTTTGCTCATCACAAGGCAGATATATTTAATTTCCGAAAGATAATCGGCAGTAAAATCCTGTTGCCAATCAAACGGAATGTAGCATCCCTCAATAATCAAGTTTTGCTTGTTTTCTATGGCGGTTTTAATCATTTCACGCACAATTTGCCATAGATAAACCGTTAGTTCTTCGTCATCCGTTACGGTTAAATCGGTTTGTCCGCTGCGGATTAGACCCATTTTCAGCAAATCTATTGATAAAATCGGGTAATGATACTTTTCAAGCAATTTCTGTGCCAAAAGCGTTTTACCCGTATGTGATGCACCTGTTACCAATATAATCATAGTCTGCTCTTTATTTCGGCTTTTTATCTGTTAAATGCTTTAATTTCCTGCTCCAGAAGGCGAAATACATTTGCTACCAAATATCCGTCAGCAATAGCGTGATTCATACGAACAGTTACAGGCATAACCAGTCTGCCGTTTTCCTCTCTGTATCTTCCCCAGTTAATAATAGGTGCAAAATACAAATGTCCATCGGGTAGTTCTATATTTAAGGCATCATAAGAAAGCCAAGATATATATGAAGCATCAAACCAATTAGGATGGCTTACCATATCAAGTCCATATTCTCTTGTTTTCTTCGCATTTTCAATATCCTGTATTGCATTGGCATAAAACTTGTTATAGTCCGCATCATATTTTGTATATACAGGACTACACGTCTCTGTATCTTCGTGGAAAACATATTGTGTCGGATTAACAATATCCCAGCAAATCAGTTCATCACTCTGCCAAAGATATCCCATTCTGTAATCTTCTCGGGAGTTCATAACTTTGGAAAGAATATAAAGGAAATTGATGTAAAATTTTGTTTCTGTCTTTTTAGAATGCGCTACAAGTTCTGTAACATCAATTCTTGCAGTCATAGAGGTTGAACACTTACAATCTTCAGAGAAATGACGAAATACACCTTTTCTGTAATACGTTTCTCTATCAATTACTTTGTAGTTCTTTTGCGTCATTAGAGTAAACCTTAAAATATAAGTTAAAAGTTGTTTCGGCTATTGTGTTCGGATTTGGTTGAATGTCTTTTTTCATCATTACCTCGCTTGTTGCGGTAATGATAGAACTCATTTAGTTAAAAAAGGCATAAATTGGCTGTAAAATTTTATAGTTTTGATTTTCGTAATTTGCGAAAAATTGATTTTACTTCCTCTGTTGGGATATATCTGCCTGGATCTGAATAAGGAAATCTATGACTAAACACTTTGCCATGGTATATGTAGGCAATGTGGGTGGAACTATCGCCATGGGATATTCGGTAGTGAATTATCAAATAATATGAAAAAAAGGGTCGGAATACCGACCCTTTTGTAAAAACAACAAGCGTTGCCGTACCAATTAACGCTTAGAGAATTGGTAAGAACGACGAGCTTTTGCACGACCGTATTTCTTACGTTCTACAACACGATCATCACGTGTTAAGAAACCGGCTTGTTTTAATACAGAGCGCAATTCCGGCTCATATTCATTCAATGCCTTTGAAATACCGTGTTTGATAGCACCGGCTTGACCGGATAAACCACCGCCTTGTACTGTGCAAACAACGTCAAATTCATTTTCACGATTGGTGATTTCAAACGGTTGATTGATAATCATCTTTAATACCGGACGAGCAAAGTATGCATCAATAGATTTGTTATTGATGGTGATATTACCTTTACCAGGCATAATCCATACACGTGCAACGGCATCTTTTCTTTTACCGGTTGCATAAGAACGACCTTGTTTATCACGAGATGCTTTTTTCTTAACATCAGTAGCGGCTGCGGTTGTGGTTGCAACAGCTTCTTTGATTTCTGTTAATGATTCAATTTTCTTTCTAGCCATTACAGTTCACTCCTTTTGTTCTTAGAGTTCATGGAAGCAATATCCAAAACTTCAGGATTTTGTGCAGCATGCGGATGATTTTCACCGGCATATACTTTTAATTTTGTCATTTGCTGACGTCCCATCGGGTTACGAGAAATCATGCGTTCAACAGCTTTCTCAACAACTCTCTCAGGAAAACGACTATCCAAGATTTTACCGGCGGTTGTTTCTTTGATACCACCAATCCAACCGGTGTGCTTGTAATATTTCTTGTCTGTTAATTTTTTGCCGGTCAATTTTACTTTGTCGGCGTTGATAACAACAACGTAGTCACCACAATCCAAATTCGGAGTGAAGTAAGGTTTATGTTTACCGCGGAGCAATTTTGCTACCTGAGCGGCAAGGCGGCCTAATACGACGTCTGTTGCGTCAACAACATACCATTTTCTCGTAATATCAGACGGCTTTGTTGCGTATGTATTATTCATATTATTGGTCTCTTTTCTATAAGATTAACGTTAAATTCGGGGTTAATATAGAGATAAAATTTTAAATGTCAACATAATTTTTTCACGTTTTTTCAATATTTTAATAAAAGGTATTATAATACCATTGATTAACACATTGATTTTACCTATTTTTAGTCCGTTAAACAAAATTTAAATATGTCAAATATATGATATTTTTAGCATTTTTTTATGAGGGTGGTTATTTTATGCGGATATTTCTTTTTATTCTTTCTATTTTATTTTCAATATGTTGGCAAGATAATGCTTATGCCACACGTTATACAGCAAGAAGCATAAAAAGTTATGTGGAAAGGACTCCGCGTAAAGCTGAAGATAATATTGCCAGTTTGGTTAAATATCTCGTTAAGCCTTTAGACCAAGATTATGATAAGGCACGCGCTATTGCTTTTTGGATTGCCGGACATATTAAATATGACGAATATCTGTATTCTAACGGCAAGACATCCAAACTTATCAACACTTACCAAGGACAAGAACCGAGGGAGCTGTTAAAATCTCGTGTCGGTATCTGCGGAGATTTCGCTAAACTCTTTGAGGAAATGTGCCAAAAAGCTGGCGTTCGTGCAAAGGTGGTGCATGGATACGCTTACCCCGGAAAACGCGAACGTTCGCTTAACAAAGTGAGGAAAATGGGCGTTGGGCACGCATGGAATTACTTTATTTATAAAAACAAAAAAATTTATGTGGATACAACCTTTATGGCTAAAGGAAGAACCGGTGTTTCCGGCAGAGTAACAGACTGGAGCCATAACCGTGCCTTAAAAGAAGTAAAAAGGGATAATCGCTATAAAAGCACAATGACCGGATTTGATGACTACTATTTTGACTTTGACTACAAAAAAGAAATGTACGATAAACACTACGTGCACCAAGAAAGATAAAAAAGGGAGGTGTTGAGCCTCCCCTTTTTAATTATTTTTTCGTTATGAAGTCTTTGACTTCTTTGGCGAGGTGGTCGGCGGTTAAGCCGTAAAACTCATAGAGTTTATCTGCCGGCGCAGAAGCACCGAAGGTGTCTATCCCTATTGTTTTTTGCGCATATCTGTTCCAACCGAATGTTGAACCGGCTTCAATACTGATGACAGGTTTATTACCCAACACTTCCAGCTGATAATTTAAGCTTTGTTCTTCAAATAACTCCGTGCAAGGCATGGATACCACCGCAACTTCTATCCCCTCTTCTGCTAATTTCTTTTGGGCAGCTACGGCGATATGGACCTCCGAACCGGTGGCAATAATCGTGGCTTGGCGCTCTTTCTTTGCCGGCGAAATGATATAACCGCCCTTAGCACTTTGGTTAATTTCCGCAGATGTACGCATTAACGGTAAGCCTTGGCGAGATAATGCCAATAAACTCGGTCTGTGTTCTTCGGTTAAGGCAATTTGCCAGCATTCAGCCGTTTCTATCACATCACAAGGGCGGAAAGTTAAAATCCCCGGCATAGCACGATAAGAGGCAAGATGTTCTATCGGCTGGTGTGTCGGTCCGTCTTCGCCGACACCGATAGAATCGTGAGTTAAAACATAAATAACACGAATACCCATTATTGAAGCTAAACGCATGGACGGACGCATATAATCCGAAAAGACGAAGAAAGTACCACCATAAGGAATCGCCCCGCCATGCAACGCCATACCGTTCATAACAGCCCCCATAGCGTGTTCTCTGATGCCGTACATGATATTGTTACCATGATAGTCATCTTTAGTAACGGTCTTTAATCCCTCAACAAAGGTTAAGTTGGAAGCGGCTAAATCTGCAGAACCGCCAACAATTTGCGGTATATTCGGCACGATGGCTTTTAGGCACATTTCAGAAGCTTTACGGGTAGCAACTTTAGGCTCATCCAACAGGGCTTGTTTTTTCAACTGATTAAGGTCTTTATCCCAACCATTAGGCAATTTGTTGGCAATGAAATTTCTAAATTCCGTACCGGCATCAGCGGCTGCCTCTACCCATGCCTTATATTCTTTTTCGTTACGGGTTTGAGTTTGCTGCCATAATTTCAAACTTTCAGCCGGCACCTCAAACGGCGCATAGTTCCAATTTAAGGCTTTACGCATACCGGCGGTTTCTTCTTCGCCTAACGGGGAACCGTGACACTTGGATGTTCCGCATTTGGTCGGCGCACCAAAACCTATGGTCGTTTTACAAGCAATCAAAGTCGGCTTATCGGATTTTTGTGCCGTTTCTATGGCTTTTCTGATTTCCGTATAGTCATGACCGTTAATGCTTATGGTATTCCAACCGATCGCCTTGAAACGGGCAATTTGGTCGGTGGAATTTGATTTATCTACCGTGCCGTCTATGGTAATGTTGTTGTTATCCCAAAAAACAATCAGCTTATTTAACCCTAAGTGACCGGCAAGAGAAGCAGACTCTTCGGAAATACCTTCCATTAAACAACCGTCTCCGGCGATAACATAAGTATAGTGATTACAAAGTTTATCGCCAAAACGAGCATTTATCATCCGTTCTGCCAAAGCCATACCGACGGCTGAAGATATACCCTGCCCTAAAGGACCGGTGGTCATATCTATACCATCTAAGTTACCATATTCCGGGTGTCCGGCGGTCTTTGCCCCAAACTGACGGAAGTTTTTGATATCATCTAAAGTGATATCCTTATAACCCGTCAGATACAATAAAGAGTAAAGCAACATTGAACCATGTCCGGCGGAAAGAACGAACCTATCTCTATCAAACCATTTCGGGGCAGAGGGATTTAGTTTAATGTATTCTGCAAACAAAACTGTCGCAACATCTGCCATACCCAACGGCATACCGGGGTGTCCGGAATTTGATTTATTGATGGCATCAGCAGTCAAAAAACGGATTGTATTTGCCATAAGTTTAAGTTGAGATGTTTCCAACATTTTACTCTCCTTTATTATTTTTGGGGTTAAAGGTGAACAAGGCGACCAGTTCTTCATGTTTGGAATAAACAAACTGGTCTATTAACGTAACACGTTCAAAAGTGTATCCGGCAGAAATTAAAGTTTCCGCATCATAAACAAAGGTTTTCGGATTACACGATACAAAGACTATTTTTAAGGGCTTGGCATTATCTTCCAATTTGGCTATTTCGCGACATTGTTCGTGTGCGCCGGCACGTGGCGGATCTATAACAAGTGCCTTTATACCCTTCATATCATCCTTATCAAACGGGTATTTGAATAAATTGCGATTGATAACTTTGACATTTTGCAGTTGATTGCGGTTAAGGGCTTTTTTTAACCCCTCTAATGACGGCGCATAAGAATCCGCCGAAATAATTTCATTTTCTTTAATTTTAGCTAAGGGGTAAGTAAAAGTTCCCAAACCGCAAAACAAATCCGCAATTTTTCCTTTAGTTTCTCCCATATAGTTGATGACTTTGGCTATCATCTTTGTTTCGGCTTCTTTAGAAGCTTGTAAAAAAACATCTTGCGGAATTTCTACCGAGCAACCGGCGATATTTAATTGCGGCGGATATTTTTCTATAATTGTTTCCGGCATTTTATTTTTAACTGCCCATGACAGACGGCAGATTGCTTGTTCGCTGTTTACGAAATCTGCCGCCAGCAGACGATGTTCCAGGCATGGTTCTTCTTTTATATCAAGCACAATATCTATGCCGTTATCCGCCTCCAGCAGGCGAACCGAGCCATCTCTTATAAAGTGTTGTTCTATTTTCTTTTTATTTTTAACGGTGATGGCTATGGTGCAAAATTCTTCCAAAAAACGACATAATGATGGGAGTATTTTATTTAAGCCGGCAGTTAACATCTGACATGTGTTAATATTAACAATGTTATGTGTCTCTGCTTGGTTAAAACCGAATTGCAAATGTTTTTTGGTATATAAAAAAGCCATATCTGCCCGACGGCGTTGTCCGTCTTTTATAAAAATCGGCTCATCTTGGTGTGGCGTGGCCTTTACCACCTGCCCCAACGTGTGCACAAAATCGTTTATTTTAAGTTGGCGGTATTCATCTTCTGCCATTGAGCGAAAAATACAACCACCGCATATTTCACATTCATTATTCGGCATTTTATTCCTTCCTTATTGCTCTTTAGCAGAAAAATATCTGAAAAACAAGCAAAGTTTTGCGCATATTCGTTAAAAAATAGATGAATATTTTTTTTATGCTTATATAATAAGGGAAAGTTTGTATCTTTTTTATGGAGATTGTGATGCTAGTTCATGTGCCCGACCACTTTAGTACAAAGCTTAATTTTAATTTCAAAAAATTACCGGCTTCGGTTACAGACCGTGCAACGCTGACTTGGAGTGTTCTCGGTTTTATCCTCGGCTCTATCATGTTGTGGCTCGGTGCTTTTGAGCTGTTTAGTTTCCTTAAAGCGGAAAAAAGCCAGGAACAATCTTTTCTATTGGTGGAGATATTTGCCTTTATCGTTATTTTGATTGCGTTGGGACTGATTATATATTCCGTCTTTTCATTTATCCGCTACAAAAAGTTTTTCTTTGACGGTAAAGAATTTCAGATGACTTATCAGCCGGCTGTCGGTATTAAGCACCAGTTCAAAGAGCCGCTCGCTAATTATATGGGAGTCAGATTGCGGGTATTGTTTATTCAATCCGGAATATTTAATCGTAATCGCTATATCATAGATTTGTATCACAAAGATAATAACAAGATTGTACCATTGTATATTTCCACAAACGGCAAAAATATCCGAAAGATTTGGGAATCGTATGCAAGATTTTTCAAAATGCCGGCATTGAGTGTCAGTGACAGAGGTTTAGTGCAACGTGAGTGCGAAGATTTGGATAAATCATTGAAGCAACTGGCTGCTGCCGGCAGATTACCGTTTATTGCAAGCGGCTTATTTCCGGCGCCGGATAGTTTAGATGTTACTGAGAAAAAAGATTTTGTTTTGATTGCGCCGAAAGGAATCTTTTGGGATACGTTCAGCACGCTATTTCTATTCATAGCAATTGCAGCAAGCTTTGTTTTGTTGGCCGGCGGAGTTTATTTGACCATTATCGGTACGAGCTTTCCAATCAGATATTGGATATTCGGAGCCGTTGCGCTTGTTGCCGTTATCTATTTTGCATTGCGCTTGTTTATCTCCAATATTCTTATCTTAAGAAAAGACGGTATCAGCGTGTGTGAAACATTGTTCGGCGCGGAAACAAAGGAAAACAAGATTGATGCCGATAAAATTGAAAATATTGAACTTAGTTACAACCCCACCATCGGACGCTATGATTTAACTATTATCAGTGATGAGAAGACTGTTACTTTCGGAAGTCGCTTACCGGTATCCGATTTATTGTGGCTTAAAGATTTCGTCATCAGAAAATTAATTGGTAATTAAATTGATATTTTAATTGCATACAGACGGACTGATGTGTATATTTTAGAAAAATATTTTTTAAGAAGGATAAAACAGTCATGGCTAAAAATGTACTTAAAGGAACAGAGCAATCTTCACGTAAAAACGGTGGCAATCAGTATTTTAATCTGGATGCCGAAAAGGCTTTTTTTGAAGAAGTTGATGAAGAAGTCAGAAACGAGAAATTCAAACAGCTTATCAATAAATACGGTGGCGTTATTTTAGTTATTTTGATTTTGGCTTTATCAGTTGCTGTCGGTTATGAGAAAATCGGTCAGTGGCGTATTTATAAGGCAGAACAGAAAAATGTTCAATATACGCAAGCTTTAGCACCGAATCCCAACTATCAAAATAATATTGCCGAACTGGAAGATATTGTTGCCACGGAAAAAGGTCTTTATCGTGACGTTGCACGTTTGCAAATTGCCAATATTCTTTTGGATAATAACCAAACGGATAAAGGACTGGCCACATTAGAACAAATTTACAATGACAATGATACGGCTGAAAAATTCAGAGAAATTGCTGCAATTAAATTGGCTACGTATAAAATTGACTCTTATTCTTATGCGGAAATTGAAACATTGTTGCAACCGATTTTGCTTAATGCGGATAGCGCTTGGTTGCCGATGGCAAAAGAGTGGTTAGCGATGTCTGCCATACAGAATAAAAATTATGCAAAAGCCAAAAGCATCTATCAGGAATTGCTGACTGATACAAGCATTTCTGATGAATTTAAGGCAAGAATCAACGATATGTTGGCTTCTATTAGTGATGCCGAAAACGGTAGCGCTCAATAATTTTTTGTATTTTTATCATCTAGTTTTAAGGAGTTTATCATGAGTTGGCTGAATAAAGGACTATGCTTGTGTTCAATTTTACTCAGTTTGGCGGCTTGTTCGCAAGATAAAAAATTACCGCAAGGTACCAGGGTTTCCGTGTTGGAGGATTATGAGGCGGAAAATGCAGCTTTACAACAAAAGAAAATTTCTTCCTTACCGCAACCAATGATAAATACTTCATGGGCACAAAACAGTATTAACCCGCAGCATATTGTCGGTAACATTAAAGCCAGTGCTGCACTTAAAGAATTATGGAGCGAAAACTTCGGAAGCGGTATCAACAAGCGTGATATTATTTTAGCCGCACCGGTTATCAGCAATGACCGAATCTTTGTTATGGACAGTAAAGGGTTAGTAAGTGCATTTGCCCTTAAGAACGGCAAAAGATTGTGGGAAAATAATCTTAAGGCCAAAAATGTCGGCGGTTTTAAGGATACAAAAAGTCGCGCTTCCGGGTTAGCCGTTGACGGAAAATTATTATTTGCCACAACCGGTTTCGGTGGCGTTTTTGCTATGGATGTGCAAACCGGAAAATCCATGTGGCGAAGAATAATGGAATCTCCTATCAGAATTGCCCCAACGGTAACTGCTAATATGCTTATTATCCAAACGGTTGATAACACTATTTATGCTTTAGATAAAAATAGCGGACAGGAATTATGGAAATTCAGTGTTGCGCATGAAGATACCGTTATCGCCGGTGGAGCAAGCCCGGCTTATGATGCCGGAGAAAATATTGTTATTGCCGGTTTTTCAAACGGAGAAATTGTTGTTTTGAATGCAACCGTCGGTACACCGTTATGGTCGTCTATGTTGGTTGCTAATAAACAAGTCAGTTCTTCTACGGATATTAACACTATCGGTGCGGCGCCAATTGTTGAAAACGGTGTTATATATGCCATCAGTAACAGTAACAGTATGCTCGCTTTGGATATGAGAAGCGGGGATAAAATTTGGGAAAAAGAAATCGGATCCATGCAGAATATGTTAATGGTCGGCAACTATTTATTCGTTATCTCAAATCGGAATATTTTGTATGCCGTTGAAAAGAATGACGGTGATATCGTTTGGACATTAGATATTAAACAATATTTGCATGATGATGACGACAACGGTAAAATCTTAGTTTATGCTGCGCCTCCTTTGATGTTAAACGGCTCTATTTTCTTAGCATTTTCTAACGGAAAAGTGCTGAAAATTGATGCTATAAACGGTAATGTCGTTGCCAAAACAGATTTGGGTATGGATATCAGCAATGGCTTGATTGCTGTTAAAGAACACGTTGTAGCCGTTTCTGATGATGCTGATGTGATTGTCTTCAAATAAGAGGGGTATTGATGGTTAGAATTGTTCAGATTGCAAGCGAGATTTATCCGCTCAATAAATTAGATGAAATATGTACGCATATTGAACATTGTGGCAGAACTTGTTATAAATCCGAAAATTTGATTACGCAAGAAACCGCTGTTCCGTTTATTTCCGGAATATTAAAAAGCGGACACGAATCTGTTATTGAACATGCTAACGTCATTTTTTCCATGCCGATAAATGCCAAAAATCGTAAAGTTTTTGAAATGCGTGATGTTCGCGGTTTATACAGTTCTTTGGAAAAGGATCCGCTAAACGGCAAGGAATTGGTTGTTGTTTCCGGAAATATGCGTTCTTTCAGAGATGCGGCGAGACTGTACAATGTCCATGATTTTCTTTATGTCATCGGCAATCCGCTCTTTTACATCAAAGAAAATGAGAAATTGTCTTTTGATGATTTAAAAATTGAAAGCGTGCAACAATCTCGTTTTTCCGAATTGCATAACTATTTAACGACACATTCTACCTGTGATGTCGGGGCATATAAAGATATAACCAGGCACAGATTAGCTTCCTTTTCTATTGAATCTACCAGATATTGTAATTATTCAAAAGGTAAATTCGGGGCTGAATTGACAATGATTGATCCCTGCAATATTGAAAAAAATTCGCCGATGTATGATGAGTGGCTTAATGCTATGAACTGCATTGAAAAAAGCTATATGAAAATGGCTGAATTGGGCGCAAAAGGAGATCAGCTCAGAATGTTATTACCCCATTCAACAAAGGCTGATATGATTATGACGGCTAATGTTGCGGAGTGGAAACATATATTCTCTCTCAGATGCCATTCTGCGGCGCATCCGTCTGTGCGCAAGGTTATGAAGATTATTTTAGGCGAATGCTATAAAATTTGGCCGCAATTCTTTAATGAGCAATATGAAGAATTTTTGGCGGCTTAGTCATAATTTTCTTACTTGCAAAAAATAATGCTTAATGTTATAAGCTAAGCCATAATTGTTTTGTTTCATTTAAAAAGGATAAACAAATGGCGCTTAAGGTTGCAATTGTCGGCAGACCGAATGTCGGAAAATCTACTTTATTTAATCGCTTGGTCGGCAAAAAACTGGCTCTTGTTCATGATTTGCCGGGGGTAACGCGTGACCGCAAAGAAGCTGTTTGCAAATATAAAGATTTAGATTTGACCATTATTGACACCGCCGGTTATGAAGAGGCGACCGAAGGAAAGATGGAAGAGCGGATGTGGCAACAAACAAAGCGTGCCATTGAGGAATCTGATGTTGTTTTATTCTTATTTGATGCACGCGCCGGTATGCAAGCCTATGATGAACACTTTGCTGATTTGGTACGTAAAAGCAAAAAGCCGGTTATCCTTATCGCTAATAAATGTGAAGGAAAGGCTCAGGAACTCGGTATTTTTGAAGCCTATAAATTAGGGCTTGGTGAACCTTTGATTTTTTCTGCCGAGCACAGTATCGGTTTTGATGAGCTTTATTTACAACTTAAAGAATTTGATACAAAAAAACAAGAACCTACCCCAAAAGAAGATGATGAAGAACTAAGCGCTGATGAGCTGAAAAAGCGCCCTGTTCAAGTTGCTATTGTCGGTAGGCCGAATGTCGGTAAATCAACTTTAGTTAATGCGCTTCTTAATGATGAGCGTATGCTGACAGGTCCTGAAGCCGGATTAACGCATGATGCCATCACTTCTGAACTGAAATGGAAAGGGTGGACACTTAATCTGGTTGATACAGCCGGTCTGCGTAAACAGGCTAAAGTAACCGGTGCCATTGAAAAGATGTCGGTTGAAAGCACGCTTTATGCTGCTAATATGGCACAGGTGGTTATTTTGGTTTTAGATGCGGATGGGGTGTTGGATAAACAGGATTTAACGATTGCTCGCAAAGTTTTAGATGAAGGGCGCGCTTTGGTTATTGCACTTAACAAGTGGGATATTGCTGATAAAAAGGAAGCACTTGATAAGCTGAATGACCGCTTACAAACTTCTTTAACACAAGCGGACGGCGTGCCTACCGTTACAATTTCTGCCTTAAAGCAACGCGGGTTAGACAAGCTTTTAAGTGCGGTTATTAAAGTTTATGAACGTTGGAACGTGCGTATTCCGACTGCGCCGCTAAACCAATGGTTTCGTGATGTACAAGAGGCTAATCCGGCACCGCTCGGTAAAAATAAACGACGTATTAAGCTTAAATATATCACACAAGCCAAAACGCGTCCGCCGGCATTTTATATATTCTCAAGCAATCCGGAAGGTTTGCCTGACTCCTATTTGCGTTATTTAACGAATCAGTTGCGAGATACTTTCAATTTGCGCGGTATTCCGCTTAGAATTACCGTCAGAAAGTCTGATAACCCATATGCGGAATAATTTTTAGCCGAAAGTGTTACCGGCGCAGGCAGTATATGCCGCGGGGGCATCTATAAGAGCCATGGCTATGTATTGCGTATTACTGATGTTTAAGCGAGTAGCCAATAAATCCGTCAATTCGGCAACAAATCTGTCCTTATCACCAAGACCGATAGATTTCAGCTCAACCAAAGCACCTTTATTCTGATGACTGCCGCCAAATACCATATTGGGATTATAAATAAAGTTTGTGACCACGTAGCTTTCCGGCTTATGCAGAATTTTTGCGGTTAAGGAAGATGCTTCTTCGGCAATTTTTTGACCATCTTTTAATTCAACATTTGTATAAACCGTTAAATAAGGCATTTGCTTTCTCCTTTATTTAAGCTGAGTTTTGTATAATGAGGCATATATACCGTTTTCTTTGTTTATCAACTCCTCATGCGAACCTGTTTCAACAATTTCGCCATAGTTGACGACAATGATTTTATCAGCATTACGAACAGTTGATAGACGGTGAGCAATAATCAACACCGTTCTATCTGCCATCAGGTTTTCTATGGCCTGCTGAACAATGGCTTCTGACTTATTATCAAGCGCGGAGGTTGCTTCGTCCAAAATAACTATCGGAGCATTTTTGAGAAATGCACGCGCAATAGCGATACGCTGCTTTTGGCCGCCGGAAAGAAGAACGCCTCTCTCACCGATTGGTGTATCCAGCCCTTGGTCTAATGTTCCTATAAATTCTTCCAGGCACGCACTCTTAACTGCTTTGTTAATTTCTTCTTCTGAGGCATCTTCTTTGCCTAATAAAATATTGCTACGAATTGTCCCTCCGAAAAGGAAGTTATCTTGGAAAACAATGGCAATTTTTTCACGCAAAGAATCTATATCAAGTTCTCTGATATCAACTCCGTCTATCATAATATTACCGGACTTAATATCATAAAAACGAGGTAAAAGATTAACTAATGTAGATTTACCGCCACCGGAGTTACCAACAAAGGCAATAGTTTCACCGATTTTGATTTTCAAGTTAATATTTTTCAATACCGGCTTGTTCTTGATGTATTCAAAGCAAACGTTTTTATACTCAATGCAATCTTTCGGAGTTTCTAAAATTTTCGGATTTTCGCAATTTATAATATCAGGAACAGCTTCCATTAAACCGAACACACGTTCCATCGCCATTAATGACATTTGCACACTAGTAAAGTTACTACCGATACTCTTTATCGGGTTATAAAGCATAATCAATGCTGCAATAAATGAAACAAAGTTACCGGAAGTAATTTGATGGCTTAAAATTAAATAAGAACCATACCATATAACAAAGGCAATGCCCAAAGAGACGATAAAGTGCATAAGTGGAGATAGCATTCCCGTTCTTTTTATCATTTTCATACCTAAACTGAAAACACTGTCCAGAGTAGCGCGAAAACGTTGGTCTTGATAGTCATAAAGGTTATATGAAGCAATAATGCGATTACCGCTATATGTTTCATTAAAGTGTGTCATAACTGCAGCTCTGGTAAAAATATCCTTTTTTACAATACCCTTGAGCCTCTTTCTTATCTGTGTCAACGGCAGTAGTGCTCCCAGCAATATGATGGTAGCAATAATCGCCAACTGCCATGAGTTATAAAATAAAACACCTATCAGTGAAAGGGATGAAAATAGACGCGTTGTAAATAGTTTTAAGTTTTTTAATAGCCCATTACAAGCATTATCTACGTCATCATTAAAACGCATCATGATTTCGCCTGAAGTTTTTTTATCAAAAAAAGCAGCGTTGTAGTGCATCAGCTTAAAGAATAGTTTTTTCTTAACATCCATAGCAATTTTTTGCCCGACCCATGTGTTTAGGTATGTTACCATGTATGTTAAAAGGCTCTGAACCAAACTGAAGATAATGATAACGACAGGAATAAGCATGGCATAACTGCCCATGGCTTGTTTTTCAACCATAACAACATCCATATATGGCTTTAATGCCCAAGCAATAACCGCATCCATAGAACCAATCGGAATAGTAATTAAAACAGCTAATATTGCACGAACCCAATATGGTTTAACATATGGTAACATCTTTCTATAATTGACGATCATATTGGTATTTAAAATCTTCGCTTTGAGTTTTTGAAACATCAGTCTTCCCATAGTATATTACGTAATGTCTTTCTCAATAACAGAGATTTTATGAGATGTAAATAGAAAAAATGCAATAATGACATAATAAAAGCCGCCCATATTTTAAGCGACTTTCAATTTGAAACAACATTCATTCAGTTTATAAAATTTCTATTTCTCCGGCAGCCGTACGACCACGATCATCATATATTTCATAGCTGACACGTTGTCCTTCATACAGTTTTCTTAAACCTTTTTCTTCAAGCTTGGTAATGTGAACAAAGACATCTTTGCCACCATTTTCCGGTTGGATAAACCCGTAGCCTTTGCGGGAATTAAACCATTTCACAGTTCCTGTTGTCATTTTGTCTCCTTTAGTTATGAGTTTCACAATTTTCAAACCGCTGTTATCGGCTTCACAGTCGGTCATTTTAGCACTTTTAAGGAAACTATCAATAAAACGGACACACCTACCGGTTGTGTTTTGGTAAATTATTTTGAATTTGTTGCTTAATGTATTCGCGAAACTCGGGTTTTAAGGCTTTGTCGTCAGCCTTACTCTTTAAAATTTCTAAAATTTCTTTATGATATTTGGATTTATTGGCGGCAATTTGAACCAAATAATACACACTTGCTTCAAAAAGTTGTTTTTCGTCACTTTCCAAACCGGCAAGCATTGTCAGATACGGGGGAGAGAATTTCTTTTTTACTTCACCATGTATCAACGCATAGGATGTTTTTTGGATTTTCTCTGCTTCAGCCGGTGTGATATCCCCGCTTTTGTGACCGAGAAGAAAATCTTTAAACTTTTGAAGCATAGAAGAATTAACTGTTTCTGCCATATTACCCTCTCTTATTTGTTGCTATAAAATCTATACATTATTTGTTATTTTTGCAAACAGTTTTTAACATTAAATCTGATAAAAATGATTGACACTTAAAATAAACCGTACTATTTATACTTTCGTTCTTGAGATTGCTTGATCGTCTAATGGTAGGACAGCGGACTCTGACTCCGTTAATCTTGGTTCGAATCCAGGTCAAGCAGCCATTAAAAATCCCCCTGTATGGGGGATTTTTTTGGCTGGTTTATCTGAGCTGAAGAGACAAGCGGTTCGGAATCGCATTGCAAGCCGCGTGCCTTTAGGCACTGTGGCGCAGCGGCAAGATTATTGAGCTGAAAGCTCAATACTTCCAGGTCAAGTATACAATGTCCTAAAATCGTCAGAAATATCTATTTTTTTATTTACAGGCATTTAAGCTAGTTCGAATGTTTGATGTAAAATATACCATATCATGGACAATCTTCGAACTAATTTATAATAAGTTTCCTTAAAAATAAGCAATTAATAAATCTAGAATACTTTCAAAAAATTTTTGTTTGCATTGAAAAATTCTGATGATATTGTGAATACATATAGGTAATATATACATAGGACGGTGAGCAATGAAAAAGTGTTTGTTATTACTTTTGCTTTTGGCTTCCTGCAAAACTCTTGAATATAATGATTTGAATCCTGAAATGAGTCCAAATCCCGTATTGCTTCCAGCAATGGATACATTAGTTGATATCAATAATTTGGAATCAACTTATTCTAGTGGTACATTTGTTAGTCAAAGTAATAGTTTGGGAACAGGTTATGTTAACAATAATTTTGGTGGATGGTTTCAAACAACGTCTACTGTAGGAACTCAATATAAAGACCCACGAGTAAGTGATATTATTAATATTCTCAATAAAGAAGTGAAAGATAATATTACAACCCCATATGGTGAAAAGAAAGGATATATATCGTTGAGTTTGGGATACAGAGGTAGAAGTGGTACAATTTGCCCTGTAATTTCGGCTTTAACACTATTTACAATTAATGTCATAGGATTTCCTTTTGATAAAGAAACCCAATCATTAGAAGTTGAAGTACAAATCATGAATCGCAAAAGAGAAGTTATTAGAAGATATAAAGAAAATGTATTGAATTCTGATTACTCGGCAATGTGGTACGGATATGATATTCAAACTTTACAGCGTAAATTAGCAGCAGACAATATCAAAGAAGCATTAAAGAAAATCAGATATAGAATTAAGGATGATGCTATCGAATTAAAAAAAGAATTAAAGTAACTTCCTGTTCTTAGTATCCAAAAATTAAATTTAAAATTATCAAGACGATAAAATATCTTTATCTGATTTTATCTCTTCGGATGTTATAAGTCTGCAATTTTTGAGCTTAAATTTCTTTATAAGTTTAGAATCAATATCTCTAACGTTGTTATGTAAAATCTCAATAACATCTTCTAAATATTGAGCTGTTATATCTTTTCTTTTCCCTATCAAGTTTTCATCTAAATTTAATTTGCTAATATAGCGTCTATTTATAATACAATTATTGTGTGTTGATATATTCCTAATTTCAATCGCTTCTCGTATAAGGCTTTTACCTTTATTATCAACAATTTTAATTCCCAATTTTTTATCAAAAAAATTATATAAGTCGTCGAAAGAAGAATACGATAATTCACTTACTTTTCTTTCTGTCAGTTCCTTGATAAAATCTTCCATTGTATTATATTTTAAAATTTCATCTACTTTTACTGTTTCTGATGATTTTAGAATATCCGGACAACAAATAAACACATCTTTGAGAATAAATGAAAGATAATTTTCATAACACTCTACAAGACGACATAACCATAATTCTAATATCAATTTTGTATATTTCTTCAGCTTCTCAGTTGCTATCTTCCTTAAATCTTCTGTTTTCGGTTCTTCTTCATGTATCTGTGCTAATGTTCTGACTGCATGAATTCTCATTTCATCAATTGTTTGTGCCGTGAAAATTATATAAGAAAAAAATTCAGATAAATGATTTGTTTTCTCAAGAAACTGCTTAAATGCTTGTGTGATTTTTATTCTTTTCATATCATGTCTTTCTATTTAGTGTGTTTATTTTATCATACATATAATTGATGTCAATTTTTAATATCAAAATTTAGCTCAATACTTCCAGGTCAAGCAGCCAACGAAAAGGCACCCTTGCGGTGCTTTTTTTTGTTATAATCTAATTTTGTGGAAATTTTTGGTTGTTGTTTGATAATACTAAAAAAACGGCTTATAATTCGGTATTATTAAAAAAGGAGTTTGATATGTCTAAATTAGAAGTTTATGAGAACGTTATTCAGAAATATATGCAAGCGATGGCTGTTTGGGATTTGGACGGTTTGTGTTCGCTTTTTACACCTGATGCAAAAGTTTATTCCCCCTTGTTGGGTTGGCTTTCTCCGAGAATTTTCTTTAAGAAAATGTGTATGCTGTCTGATGTTAAAGCTTCTGCACAAATCCCGCATAATACCTTGCTCAGCACCGAAGGCAAGCCGGTTATGGTTAAGCATTTTACCTTTACTTGGGCAGTTAAAGACGGTCGTAAAACAACCTTTGAAGCTTGTGATGTATTTGAGTTTGATGAAAATAATCTTATCACAAAAGAAACAATTATCTATGACACACACCAGTTGCGTATTGATATGGGCGGTAATCCTTTAGATTTTGATTTGTAGTATGCTTCAGAAAAATTTAGCGGATTTGTTGCTTGCTTGGTATAAAGAAAACGGGCGGGATTTGCCGTGGCGTTATAAAGGGGGCGCGCATCCTAACCCCTATGTTGTCCTGGTTTCCGAATTTATGCTCCAACAAACAACCGTGACAACGGTTATTCCTTATTTTCACCGTTTTATGGAACGTTTTCCGACGGTTTATGACTTAGCAAAGGCAACAGATGAAGAAGTTTATCAACTATGGCAAGGACTGGGTTACTATACGCGCGCACGTTCTTTGCATGCCAGTGCGAAAATGATTGTTGATGATTTTAACGGAATATTTCCGCATACGCGCGAAGATGTGCTTAAATTAAAAGGTATAGGCACTTATACGGTCGCCAGTTTTTTGGCGTTGGCTTTTAATCAGCCGGAAACGGTTATTGACGGAAATGTTATGCGAATTATGGCGCGGTTATATCACTTAACGCGACCGCTTGATGAAATTAAGGATGATATCCGAAAAAAGGCTATGGCACTGACAAGCCACAAAGAGCCTGCCGATTATGCTTCGGCGATTATGGATTTAGGGGCGACGATTTGCACGCCGAAAAAACCTTTGTGTATGGTTTGTCCCTGGCAACAATATTGTAAATCTAAAGACTTGCCGGACTTAGAACAAATACCTACACGAAAGAAACTTGCAAAAAAGGAACAACACGGATATGTGTATCTGATTTACAATGATAAAGGGGAAGTTTTTATTCGCAAGCGTACCGAGAAAGGGTTGTTGTTCGGACTGTATGAATTTCCGTGGAATACCGATAAGCCTGTTGTTAAGGGCGCAGAAAATACCGGGGTTAAAGTAACTCATATCTTTACGCATATTAAATTAACGCTTGAGATTTACAAACTGGCGGACGCAAAAAATCCTTGTACAGACGGCGTTTATGTAAAGCCTTCTGATTTGAAAAATTATGCGCTTTCAACATTGATGAAAAAAGTTTTTGCTAAATCAAAATAAAAAACCTGCCGCTTTAAGCGACAGGTCTTCTTCTTACACTTCATCCCACTTGGAGGCTTTCTTCAAGTATTCCTCAGCCTTTGCCAAAGAGATGTGTCCGTCTTCGCCTTTGAGCTTACCTTCGGCATCAATAGAGAACTCCCGACCGATAGGAACAGCCTTGGAAATCTTCCAGAGTTGTTCTTCAACATTTTCGGCACTTAAGCCGCCGGAGTAGCCTTGCACAACGTTCTTAAATACCGGCTTCTCGTAAGTTTCTGGGATGATACCCTCGCCGTGAGAGCTGTCATACAGGAGGTCAAACAGCGTTCCGGTTTCGTGCATAGCCTGGATAAACTCGGCGTTCTCCGGATTGTACGAGAGGATGAAACGTTGTTTCGGATAGCGCTTCATGGTGGCTAACAGCTTCTCCATATCAGGCGTTTTTTCACGACCGATTTTGAAGTTTAACTGTACGCGCCTAACGAACGGCGTACCGTCAATGTTGCAAAATGCTAAAAGGTTTATTAACTCTTGAGCAACATCGCCCTGGCAGAATTCTTCTACCCAATCGCTGTTGATGTGAAGTGCAATAGGAACAATCTTCTTTTCCTTAATGCAATACATGTACAATGCCATCAGCCACCAATAGCGCGCTGTGGCAAAAGATGCCTTCTTGCCGGAAACTTGCACACCAATCTCTGCTCTTCTGTAACGACCTGCTAATTTGACGAGTTCTTCAACGTCCGTAAATTCATTCGGACCTGAAACGGTAATTGTTTTTAATCTCATAATTATAAAAAATTAATTGTGAATAATAATGTTTGGAATGGTTTTGATAATATGCTCATTCTCTTTTTTGTCAAGTACAAATAAAACCCGAGAGAAAATTCTCTCGGGCTTAAACAGGTTTAATCAGCTAAATCATACACTTCACACTGAACTATTTTAAATTCAGTTATTGGGGTGCGCAATGTATCAGCTAATTTTTTTGTCGCTATTTTCATGTATTCTTGTATTGTCTTATCGGAAGAAAAAACAGAATATGTTTTAGCAACGATTGAATCACCAAATTCCAGATTTTTGGTCAAGAAAAACTCTTCAAACGGGGGCATCTCAGCCAGCGACTTTTTGGCATCATCAAGCTTGCGGCGAATTTTAGGGTCTCTTCGTTCAGCAGCAACCTTTTCAAGACGCTTGATACTTTCCTGCCAACCTTCTTTCTGTGCCTCATAATCCATGTGATAAGACAGGATATTTTTAGCAAGAGTTATAAGAATTTCATCTGTCAACTCCGAACGAGGAATGGCGGGAACGGTATCCACGCCGACAATGCTTAAGTAATGAGCGGTGTCAAAATAGTTGTTCAGCTGTCCTTTGAGAGCATAGGTCTTCGTAGGATAAACTTTGATATGTTCACCATAGGCGGCCATAAGCTTATCTACATCTTTTTGTTCCAGCGCACCACGATTTTTTTGTGCAAGCAGCAACCCGTAAACAGGACGATATTTCTCTGTCTCCGCAGATACTTTACCGGCAAAAAGTTGCGCCGTGCCACATGGGGCTGCATAGTAAAAATCATAGCGAGTTGGTCTCTTGCTCATTTCTGAGGCATACTCTTTCACAGCTGTTTCCACGTCAGGTACGTCAGAGTTAATTTCCAAAGCACGCTTTAAGACCGATAAGGCAAAGGGTGCCGGAAACATTTTTCGTAATTCTTTAATGTTCATAATTGAGATAATTTTAAGTGAGACATAGTAATTATTTTTATAGCGTGGCTTTGTAGTGGAAAATTATTGATTTGTCAAGAATACAAAATTTATTTCCGTATTTGGCTTAAAAACTGTTGACTATTCTTAAAAATGACATTATTAAAATTATCGTTGCTCTGGTGGCGAAATTGGTAGACGCGCATGCTTCAGGTGCATGTTGCCTCAGGCAGTGAAAGTTCGAGTCTTTTCCAGAGCACCATTAAAAAGCCCTCTCTTGCAGAGGGCTTTTTTGTGGGGCTATAAAAAATAGTTTCTCGAACTTTCACATGAAAGTTTGACTACCAGCGAAAGGCGGTCGGAAGAACGCCGGTCACCGGAGGTGATGAGCGCCTGTGCGGCCGAGGATTTTAATCCGAAGGTCTGTCTTTTCCAGAGCACCATTAAAAAACCCTCCTTAACGGAGGGCTTTTTTGTGGGGCTATAAAAAATAGTTTCTCGAACTTTCACATGAAAGTTTGACTACCAGCGAAAGGCGGTTGGAAGAACGCCGGTCACCGGAGGTGATGAGCGCCTGTGCGGCCGAGGATTTTAATCCGAAGGTCTGTCTTTTCCAGAGCACCATTAAAAAGCCCTCTCTTGCAGAGGGCTTTTTTGTGGGGCTATAAAAAATAGTTTCTCGAACTTTCATATGAAAGTTTGACTACCAGCGAAAGGCGGGCGGAAGAACGCCGGTCACCGGAGGTGATGAGCGCCTGTGCGGCCGAGGATTTTAATCCGAAGGTCTGTCTTTTCCAGAGCACCATTAAAAAGCCCTCTCTTGCAGAGGTTTTTTTTGTGCTTAGATAAGATTGTAGGCATCTGCTAATAAGATTAAACCTAGAATTATCCGATATATCACAAACGGTAAAAATGTTTTAGTTCTAAGCCATGTCATCATAAACCAGATAGCAATAAAAGAAAAGATAAATGAAAAAGCAACGGCTTGGTAGGCCATCATTATCTGGGCAATTTCTTCGCTTTTAGAAAGCATATAGGCAGCAACCACACCTGCCGCTAAAATAGACGGTACGGATAACAACATTGAAAATTTAGCTATCTCGCTACGATTAAAGCCTAAAATTCTCCCCATGGTAATGGTTACACCGGAACGACTGGTGCCGGGAATAAAAGCTAAACACTGAGCAAAACCTATCATCAGAGCTTCGGATAATTTCATATCCGTTAAATCTTTGTTTGCCTTAAATTTGGTATCTGCATACCATAAAATCACGCCATAAAGAATTAGCATCCAGCCGATTAATTTTGCGGAACGCACCCAATCCATACCGAAATAGGAAAGCATACCGCCGATAATGATTGCAGGCATGGTGGCAAACAGCAAATAATATGCTAGGCGCACATTGGCATTATTAAATTTCGGAAGTAATTTATTCTTGAATAAATCAACTACCATTGTCTTAATTGTCTTAAAGAAATATAAAACAACGGCAATCAGTGAACCGATATGAAGCGCAATATCTATTGCCTGCCCCTGATCGACAAAATCGGTATATTTTGAAAATAAAATTAAATGTCCGGAAGAACTTACCGGCAAAAATTCCGTTAATCCTTGTATTAACGCTAACCAAAAAATATGCATACTTTCCATAACTTCCCTCTCTTGTTTTTTGTACTATAAAACAGAGTTATTAAAAATCAAATAACGAACCTTGCGGATTTGATGATTTTTTTGCTGATTTAGTGTCTTTATCTATGGTCACTTCGCCATCTGCAAAACGAACGGTTAAGCCTGTTTCTTTTTCTGCCTCTTTGGCTGAATATATGGTCTGATTATTTTTGCCTTTCACCCATGCAAAGCCACGCTTTAAGACCGAATCAACCGACACACCCTCTAAGCGACATGATAAACTCTCCAAACGCTCGGTATATCGCTCTACCAATGTATTGATGTAAACCGGCTTTATCTCGGCAAGAGCTAATGCATTTTGTTTGGTTGCCAATAAATTTTTGAGTGCAATCTGTAATCTTTCCCAGCGATAATCTAATTTTTGTGTGCTTTCATTCAAGATTTGCGACAAATTCGGAATACCGCGTGCCAAACCTTCAACACGATTTTTATATTCTTCCAAACAACGGCGAATAGAACTTCTCATACGATTATCCAAAATATTAACCGTTGAGATAAGCTCATCTCTGACCGGAACGGCAAATTCAGCGGCACCGGTCGGGGTCGGAGCGCGTTTGTCCGCGGCATAGTCTATCAGCATAGTGTCTGTTTCATGACCAACCGCCGAAATAATCGGAATTTCAGAATCATATACTGCCCGAATGACCACCTCTTCGTTAAAAGGCCATAAATCTTCCAGACTACCGCCACCGCGTGCGACAATGATGACGTCCGGTCTTTTGACTGCGCTCTCTGTTGTTAATTCATTAAAACCGCGGATAGCTGTTGCTACTTTTTCTGCCGCACCCTCACCCTGCACCGGTGTCGGCCATAAAACGATGTGCGAAGGAAATCTGTCTCTGATGCGATGAATAATATCTCTTATTACCGCGCCGGAAGCACTGGATACCACACCGATAGTTTCGGGCAGAAACGGTATCGGCTTTTTATGGGCGGCATCAAACAGACCTTCTTTGATAAATTGTTGTTTTCTTTCTTCCAAAAGTTTTAATAATGCACCCTGTCCTGCCGGCTCTAAGCTTTCTATAACCAATTGGTATGATGACTTACCGGCAAAGGTGGTGATTTTTCCGGTAGCAATTACTTCTAAGCCGTCTTCAATTTTTACCTTTAGGTTACCGGCAACACCGCGCCAACATACCGCCGACAAGACGGCATTTTCATCTTTTAGGGATAAATACCAATGTCCGGAATCGGCACGTTTAGCACCGAAAATTTCCCCTCTTACTAAAACATGATTAAAGTTTCCCTCAACAAAACGTTTAATCTCGTTGGAAATTTCCGTAACTGTTTTGGCTTTCGGTTCGGAATTAGGCGTATTTAAGCTATTTTCAAAATCAAAATTCATCATAGCCCCAATAGCCCTTTTGCAAAGTCTTCCGCCTTAAAGACATCCATATCTTCAGCTTTTTCGCCGACACCGATAAAATATACCGGAATTTTTGTTTCGGCAGCAATAGCTACCAAGATACCGCCTTTTGAAGAACCATCAAGTTTGGTTATGACAATACCGTTTACTTCAACCAATTCCTTAAATGTTTTAACTTGGTCCAAGCCGTTTTGACCGGTCGTAGCATCAATGGTAATAAGGGTTTTATGCGGTGCTTCAGGCGATATTTTTTTAATCACGCGGATAATTTTTTGCAATTCTTCCATTAGGCCTTTTTTATTTTGCAAGCGACCGGCGGTATCTATAAATACAATATCATCCCCCTGTTTTTCCGCCTCCTTTAAGCCATCATAGCAGAGCCCTGCACTATCACAACCGTTAGCACCGGAAAAAACACGGATATTATTCTTTTCACCCCAAACGACAAGCTGTTCCACCGCCGCGGCACGAAAAGTATCTGCGGCAATAAATGAAATTTTATAGCCTAATTCTTTAAATTTCTTGCCTAGTTTGCCGATTGTAGTGGTTTTGCCTGCACCGTTGACACCAACCATTAAAATCACAAACGGCTTTTTAGTTTTATCAATAATAAATTCTTGTTCCGAGGGTTTGATAATGCTCACAATATCTTGGCAGAGCTCTTGTTTAATTTTTTCTATATCGCTTTTTTTATCAAACTTTTTGGCAGAAAATTTTTCTATAATCTCGGTTGTGGCTTGAACGCCGACATCTGCGGTATAAAGCAAGTCTTCCAAATCCGTCACAACATCATCTGACAAGCTCTCTTTAGTAAAGATATCCGTTATACCACGGCTTAAATTTCCTGATGTTTTTTTAAGCCCCAAACCTAATTTTTGAAAAAAATTGACCATTTTAATTCTCTCTTAACTTCCTTAATTTTTCTGCACGTTGACGGCGGACGTTAACCGGTACTTGCGGCATTTTAGCGGCAGGTGTGCCGGGGCGTTCCGAATATGGAAAAACATGAAGTCTATCAAGCCCTGCCTCATCCACCAGTTTCATGGTATTATTAAAGTTTTCTTCCGTTTCGGTCGGAAAACCGCAAATAAAATCTGCTCCGAAGATACAATCTTTCTTAACCGCACGCAACTTTTTACATAAGTTAATCACATCTTCTCGGCTATGGCGGCGCGCCATGCGTTTTAATATCAGGTTATCGCCGGACTGGATGGAAAAATGAAAATAATTATGCATATTCGGGTAGTTTTTTACCAACTCAATGAATTTATCATCTATGGCGGCGGGGTCCAATGAACCGAACTGCAAAGAGGGCAAATTCGGAAATGTTTTTAGGATATCTTCCACCAAATCACTAAATCTCGGCTCATAAGAACAAATATCCACACCGGTTAAACAGATTTCCTTAAAGCCTTGGTCTAACAGCACCTTAATTTGTTCTAAGATTTTTTCTTTTTTAACCGAACGATTATTCCCTCGGGCATAAGGCACTATGCAATATGTACAATGATGATTACAGCCTTGCTGAATTTCCACAAAAGCACGGTGGCGCCCCTCGAAGCCGGTTATCATATAGGCATCATACCCTTTAAAAGAAAAGATATCACCGACGATTGTCTTTTCTTTAACAATCAGATATTTCTCTATCTCTGTTTTTTCTTTATTACCTAAAACCAAGTCCACTTCCGGCATTTCATGAAAACGCGCGGCGGAAACTTGGGCGGCACAGCCGGTCACAATAATTTTGGCATCAGGATTTTCTTTTCTTAATTTGCGGATTGCCTGCCGACATTGGCGCTCGGCTTCAGCTGTTACGGCGCAGGTATTGACGACAATAAGATTATCGTAGTCTTTAAGCTTTTCCTTAAAGACTTCGCTCTCATAGCTGTTTATCCGGCAACCGAAAGTAACGACTTGAACCATTTTTACCCCTTTATTGTTTGGAAATGGATATTAGCGATAAAAGTTTATTTGTGCAAGTGGTTTATGCAAGGGGCAATACTAAATTTATTTTTTGCTTGCCAATAAGCCTGATAAATTTTTGGTTGTTAAAAATCAGAAATTAAATATAAAATTGGTCAGATGCTTGCGTTTGATAAAATAAATTTCTATGTATATAGCATAACGCGAAGATTTTAATAATGAAGAAATAGCAATGACTGGAACAATAAATTACGATCAGTATGAACACATTGTTTTAATTGATGAAAGTGGAAATTCCGCGTACACAAAGTTATCGAATGGTAAAGGGTATGGTGCAGAAGACTTCTTAAATCTTAGTGCTGTGTTAATTGAGAAGAAAGAAGTAAAAAAGATTAAAGAACAATTGGTATATATTAAATCTGTGTTAGGTACACAAAAGCTACATTTTGCAGATTTGCATAAACATTATGAAAAGTTATTCTACCTCAAAACAATATCAGAAAATATTAATTTTACAGCGTTTGCCACAATATCCAATAAAAAAACACTTAGAGATGAAAATGGAAAACTTGCTTATGATCCTAAAAACATCCCAAGTTATTATCATAAAAATCTTATTTTTCTCTTTGAAAAGTTAAGCAAATATGTTTATTACAATAAAATTAATCCAAATAAAATTTTGTTCATTATTGAAAATAGTAAATCATTATCATTGGAAGAATTTAAGCATTATATCAATAAGGTAAGAAGAGATAAGCAAAAAGAAGAAAGATGGAAATATTACCTTAATAATATTAAAGAAGAAAATATTTATGCTATAGAAAAAGAAGATGAAATTTTATTAACTCTTGCTGATGCTGTTGCTAGTTCAATTTACCATGTTACTTGCGGTAAGTATTTTGATGGTCAGCAAATAATTGAACCACGCTATATGTATATGTTGCTACGACATTTTTATAAAAAAGATAATTCAATATTTAATGCTGGCCTCAAATTTGTTCATAAAATAGAGAATGTTGGTCTTAGTGATGAGGCTCTTAATTTTTTTCAAAAGATTAAGAAAAGTCATTAATTATTAAAATAGATTTAGCAATTATATGTCAGTAGTTTAAAGCTTAATTATTATCAGATTGTTTTAAAGGAAAATAATCCACGGATGAGTTAAAGCATGCAACAATACCTATTGGTTCTGCATTATTATCAAGTAGAAGACGAAAAACCACATTTATTTCAAATTTATTTCTATCAATAAGTTCTTTTTTGTATATTTTTAGCATTTTCAAAACATATTTCTTAAGTAAATGATTTGAAAGAAACTTATTAATCAGTTCCTTATTGCCAGTATATTCCATACATATTAGGTTATAGAAAGGAAAAGGAGGTGTATTTATAACAAGTTGAGTGTCAAAATTGGGTAAATTATATTGTGTTTTTATGAATTTAAAAAATGGTTCATAAAATGAACCGACATTATCTGTTACATTAGTAGGATTTCCCCTATTTAACAAAATAAATGATAGTACATAAATTACAAAAAATGCAAAGATAAAGATTAAAAAATAAAACATTTATACAAATCCATCAAAACTACTATAAGTGGCATGCTACATTTGTTTTTTTATTAAGTCAATTAATAAAATGTTATGTCGGGACTGTAATAGAAGAAAAAGTGCCGTGTAAATTTGAAGATCCCTTACCTCGCTCGTTTCTCGCTAAAGGGATGGTGGTTAATGATGGATAGTATGTGCGTCATGCTGAATTTAGTTCAGCATCTCATGAGATCCTGAAACAAGTTCAGGATGACGTGGATGAGAGCAGGATGACGCGGATGAGGGCAGGATGACGCGAATGGGGGCAAAGGATGATTTATCGCGCGGTTTTATAACTGTTCGTAATGGTGGTTATTGGGCGGATAGTTTGCTATTCAGCTCGTCGGCGTAGCTTTGCCATAAGGGTTTTAGGTAGGGATGAGTGAACCACTCGGTCCATGGTTTGTGGCCGGCAAAGTGTAATATAACCGCATTGTCATAAACTTCCCGTGGGGTGGCAGGAATTTTTTCGCCATAAAACTGACTTAAAAAGGCGGCATCTTTTTCTTCAAAAAAAGTGCTGTTACAATTATATCTGTACGATATGGGTTTCACCTTATCGGCAAAGACAACGTTTAACACATCTTGGTCGCCGAAAACTTCTTCGTGCGTATTAAAGTATATTATGGCAGAGCGAATAATATCGTCTTCACGCATTTTATTTAAATTCAACAACATAACACCGCTGTTAAAATAAAAATTGCGCCACTCTAAACCGATTTCTTTGATATGCTCGGGAAATTGATACATCAAGCCATCTTTAGCCGCAGCGGCATAATATCCTTGTAGCGAGGTTTTATAAATACCACTTAAATCTTTTAAAACTAACGTATCGGCATCTAAATACAGCGCTTTTTCTACATCTTGCAAATAGGCGCTGATGAATAATTTTTGCAACGATATTTTAAAAGAGGCAAAGCGCCCTAAATGGGACATATCCAGATTTTTATCTTCCGCCGGATAGATTTTTATTTGTACTTTTTCTTGTTCCATTTGCTTTAATTTATTGATGTCTTCTTTGCTGAAATCTTGGGCTATAACATGAACATTATAAACAGTGGTCTTGTTTTTATTTTTAATCGCCGAATAAAGCGAAGTCATCATATAAGGGAGATATTTGCTATCTGACATATAAACCAAATTAACCACCGGCTTGGCAACAAATAAAAAGCTTAAGCCGATAAGAGTTAAAAATAACCCGATAAATATGCTTAAAACAAGTTTCTTTTTCATCAATATCCCTTTATCTCATTATAAAACCTAAACCAAAGTTCTTTTAAATACAACGGTTTATAGTTTTCCTGCCAAGGTTTATCGCCGGCATAGTGTAATACCGTGGCATGCTCGTAGATATCAAAAGTATCTTTCGGCAAAGGCTCGCCAAAATACCTACTTAAGAAACCCAAATCATCGGCTTCAAAAAATGTGCTGATGCAGTTGTAGCGGTATGACATCAATTTAAGCTTATCGCCAAAGACAACATTTAGCACATCTTGGTCTCCGAAAAAGTCTTCATGGGTTTTGATGTATTCTACCAATTTCTCAACAATATTATCTTGGCGCTGCAAGGCTAAATTATATAGCATCACGCCGGAATTGAAGTAAAAGCCGCGCTTATCTAAGCCGATTTCTGCCATCTCTTTAGGGAAACGATAATAAATACCGTCTTTGGCAACGGCGGCATATACATTTGAGACATCCATATCATAAAGCGAGCGCAAATCTTTTAAAACCAATGTATCGCCGTCCATATAAATCACTTTATCTAAATCTTTTAAGACCTCCGGCAGATAAATTTTGTGCATACCGACTTTATATTGCAAGAAACGCTGCATATTTTCATAGGGTAAATCCGGCTCTTCCTGCGGAATAATTTTAATATTTACCGTATCCGGCGCATACTTTTTTAAGCCTAAAAGCATTTGTTCATCTTGCGACGTAATATTTTCGGTAATGATGTAGTAGTTATATGTACTGTTCGGACATTTGGTTTTTATGGCAGAAAACATGGACGTTGCAGTCGGCGGGACATAGCGCGAATCGGTTATCAAAACGATATTAACTTCGCCCGGCTCTTTTAAGCATTGATTTTTTTCTATCTGTATTTTTCTTTCGGCTGATGGTGCCGGAACTGATATTTTTGTTACTTTTTCGGGCATAAGCCAAGCGACAATAATTCCTGCTATTGCTGCCAACAATATCGCTACCAATGTATAAAATCTTAATTTACTCATCTTTTACCTCTGGGCTTTTTGTAGCATAAAATCGTTAATTATTCGTGGATAAATCATTTTCTTGTTACAAATATTGTTTTTGAGAATTATGCTTTTGTCAGATTTATGGAGAAAGATGATGAAAAGTAAAATCGCAAATATTTTTGCCACGTATTTTGGGTTAGGACTTTCTAAATATGCACCGGGAACAATGGGCTCCCTCGGAACACTACCGCTGGCTTTCGCCTTGATGTATTACGGAGGCGCATGGGCTGTGCTCGTTGCGGCTGTTCTCATTTTCCCGTTTGGTGTGGCGGCAACAGATGTTGTCATTAAAGAAACAAAAATAACTGACCCGTCTAAAGTCGTCATTGATGAAACAGTCGGGCAGCTTTTGAGCTTTGTCGGGGTAGCATTTGCGGCGCCGCAAGTCTTACTCGGCTATAACAGTTTGTGGTATTATCTTATCGGGTTTGCATTGTTTCGTTTTTTTGACATTAAGAAAATGGGACCGGTTAAATATTTTGACTCTAAGGTGTTAAACGCTTATGGGGTGATGTTGGATGATGTTTTTGCCGGCATTTTTGCGGCCGTTGTTTTGTTCGGCATTTGGTATTTTAAGATATTGCCTTAAAATCACATAGTGCTTTTTTTCATATCTATTTCAAGCCACTCGGTTTCTTTGTTATCTTTTTCGGTCTTGGTCTGCTCAAGTTCCTTGGTTAAATTGTAAAATTTTTCCGTATCTTTGGTATAAAGTTCCGAATCTGAAAGAGCTTGTTCTAATGAAATAATCTTTTCTTCCAATGCGGCAATTTCATCAGGTAAAATCTCATAAAGCCTTTGCTCTTTATAGCTTAAACGCGGTGCTTTGACGGATTGTTTTGCCGGTTCTTTTTTTACCTCTTTTACTTGCACCGGTGCTGTCTTATGCTCTTTGGCAATATATTTATCATACAGTTCTTCATAGTTGCCGACGTGCTCAATAACCGTGCCATCACCTTTTAAATACAACAATGAGGTGGTTATTTTATTTAAGAAATCTCTATCGTGGCTGACCAAGAGAATCGTTCCCTCATATTCATCCAACACTTCTTGCAAGAGGTCTAAAGTATCCATATCCAAATCGTTGGTTGGCTCATCTAAAACCAAAAAGTTTGATTCGCGCGCCAAAGATAAGGCCAACATTAAACGATTTTTCTCGCCGCCAGAGAGGCATGATACCGGACTTTTGGCTTGGTCGGGCGTAAAAAGAAAATCCTTTAGGTATGCTACAACGTGTCTGAAGTGACCTCTGACATAAATATGATCTCCCTCACCACATAGCGTACGCCATAAGCTTTTCTGTGGGTCTAAAGTTTCTCTGTTTTGGTCAAAATAGGCCATTTCCAAATTTTTACCTAAGCGCACAAAACCGCTATCCGGCGCTAAATGTTCGGTTAAAATTTTTATCAGCGTGGTCTTACCGGAACCGTTTGGTCCGACAATACCAATCCGGTTACCCTTAATAACCCGCAATGAAAAATCTTTGATAATTTCTTTTTCGCCAAAACTTTTAGAAATATGCTTTGCTTCTAATACCAATTTTGAGCGAACGGCAGCTTCTTTAATTTCCATATCAACGGAACCGAGTTTTTTAATCTGCTCTTTACGTTCTAATCGTAATTGTTGCAAACGTCTTAACCGCCCTTGATTACGCCGGCGGCGCGCGGTCACCCCTTTATGCAACCACTCTGTTTCTTCTTCTATTTTCTTGTTTAGGTATTTTTCTTTGATTATCTCTTGCTCTATGATGGCTTCCTGCCATGCTTCAAACTCTGAATAGCCTTTATTATTTGCATGAACAATCCCCCTATCCAGCCATAATGTTGCATTTGAAACATGGGTTAAAAAAGAGCGATCATGACTGATGACAATAACCGCACCGCTGAATTTTTCTATAATTTCTTCAAGCTTTTCTATTGCCGTAATGTCTAAATGGTTGGTCGGCTCATCTAAAAGCAAGATATCAGGCTCGGAAATCAAAGCTTTAGCGAGAGCTGCTTTTTTCTTTTCCCCACCGGAGGCGGTTGATGTTTCCGCTGAAGCGTTTATTTCCAATTGAGAAATTAAAATATCTGCCTTATAAGCCGAGGTGGTACGCTCTTTTTCCGGAAGCCCCGATAAGATGATATCTCTTAAAGTTTTATGAGCGCTAAAATCTCCCTCTTGTTCCATATAGGAAACTTTTGTTCCCGGCTGAACAAAAATTTCGCCGGCATCCGGCTCTAAAACGCCAGAAATAATTTTTAACAATGTGGATTTACCGCTACCGTTCCTCCCGATTAAACAAATTTTATCCCCTTTGCAGATGTTTAAGCTAACCGAGGTAAATAACGGACGTACGCCAAATGTTAAACTTATCTCACGGAGGGTATATATCGGAACAATGTTTTGCATCAGTTTTTTAAGTTGGATATCTTGTTGATTGAAATTTACAATATATGTTTTATACTTTATTTTGTTAGGAAAGCAATATTTTTTTTGCGCCATTTATTCTTTAAGTTTGTTTTAATCTGAAAGAGGCTTTTACATGAGAAATATTTTTGGTGTCATCTTAAGTTTGAGTTTGTGTGTTGCTTCCAGCTCTTTTGCCGAAAGTTCCAGCAGTGTTGCCGATAAAATTCCCGAAACAACCGTAGGATCCGCTATTACACCTTCCGAAACAACTAAAACCGAAGAAAATACTAACCAAGTTAATATTGAGGAATTAAAGGCTAAGGCTGAAACCGGAGATATTGATGCTTTATTGAACTTAGGGTATATATATCTTTACGGGACTAACGGGGTTAATACAAATTATAAACAGGCTCTTGCTTACTACGAAGCGGCGGCCGGTAAAGGGAGTGCCGTTGCGTATAACAACCTCGGAAGTTTGTATTTCAGCGGTATCGGCACAAATGTAGATTACCCGAAAGCCATTCACTTTTTTGAAGAAGCAGCAAAACTTGGTAGCCATGATGCTGCCGTTAATTTAGCTATCATCTATCTGGGAAATGATTCCGATAAAAAGGATTATGAAAAAATTATAGGTTTGCTTAACAGCGCCGAACCGGATAATAATATTGCCAAGTATTTGTTGGGTTATTGCTACTTCAAAGGTTTTCATGTTGAACAAGATAATGCGAAAGCATTTCAGTTAATTAAGACGGCTGCCGACGGAAACTATGACGAAGCACAGTATATGTTGGCTGATTTTTATGTTCATGGTATAGGCGCACCAAAAAATTATACAAAGGCTGTTGATTATTTGCAAAAGGCAACTGAACAAGGTAATGCTGCCGCGGCTACCGAACTTGCGGATATTTTATCTCTGGGAAAGGCTTATCCTAAAGACATAAAAAAAGCACACATGCTTTACAATATTGCCTCTGTTTGGGGTAATAAAGATGCCGGTGAAAAACGCGATGCCTTAGAATCTCATCTTGCTATTGAAGATTTGCTTGCTGTTCAGGCAGAGGCGGAAAATTATAAGCCGCAACCTTCCAAGGAAACAACGTTTGTCCGTCAAACGTACGGAAACAGCTTAAAAGTCTATATTGACTCTAACATCAAAACGGATGACACACAAAAATAAACAGGAGAATTAAAGAGTGAAAGCTTCTTCCGTATTAAATAAATTTATTTCATGGCTGGGATTATTTTTCTTTATTCTGGCCGCTTATATGATTTACAGACAGTTATCTAAATACTCTTTGGATGAGTTAAAAAATGCAATCTTAAGTATTCCGAAAAAGAATCTTGCTTTAGCTTTAGCTGCTTCTTTTATCGGCTATGTTGCACTTTCCACATACGATTATTTGGCACTGAAATATATTAAGAAAAAACTGGCGGCATGGAAGTGGATTTTAACCGGCTTTGTCGGTTTTTCCGTCAGTAATAATGCCGGTCATGCCATTGTTTCAGGCGGGGCGGTGCGCTATCGTTTTTATTCCAGATGGAATATTGCACCAAGTGATATTGTGAAAATGGTAACATTTTCCGGCTTTACTTATTTGGTGGCATGTTTTTTCCTTATTATCGTCGGTTACTTCTTAACACCGGAACATGCTTTCGGTGGCAATGAATCTACAGAAATGTCAACCCTGGTTACCATGATATTATCTGTTATCGGTCTTTTTATCTACCTTTGGGCAAGTATTTACTATAAAAAAGATTTGGTTATTAAAGGGGTTGATTTTAAGATGCCTAAATTTAAACTGGCTTTAGAGCAAATTTTTATCGGCAGTTTGGATATTTTAATGGCATCATTGGTTTTATATTCCGTCTTAATTTGCTTTGTGGAAATTGATTTCATTACATTTATGGGCGCATTTATTATTGCTCAGGTTTTAGGAGTTTACAGCCAAGTTCCCGGTGGCTTGGGTGTTTTTGAATTGGTATTTTCAAACATTCTTCCCGGGCAAGATAATCAAGCTATTTTGTTTGGCGCCTTAATTGCTTATCGGATTATTTATTATCTGTTACCGCTTATTCTTTCCGGTATTGTTTTAATGGTTTATGAGTATTTCAGAAATAAGAAAAGTGATACGGTTGCCGATATTTAATATTCACAATAAAAAAGGCTTGGATTTACCAAGCCTTTTTTATTGCATCTCAAAAAAACTATTTTTTCAATTCTGATGTACAATGCGGACAACGCTTTGCATTGATTGAAATTTCAGAACAGCAATAAGGACAAGTTTTAGTTGTCGGTGCGGCATCTGCTTCTGCTTTAACAACGGATGCTTGTAATTTGTTAATGGCCTTGATTAACAAAAATACGGCAAAAGCAACGATTAAAAAGCTGATTAAAGCGTTAATGAACATACCGTATTTGATGGCAACAACATTTGCACCTTCGCCGGAAAGAACAATTTGTAAATCAGAAAAATCTACTTTACCAAGCAACATACCAATCGGTGGCATCAAAACATCATTCACCAAAGAATTAACGATTGTTCCGAAAGCACCACCAATAATGATACCGACAGCCATGTCAATAACATTACCGCGCATCGCAAAAGTTTTAAATTCAGATAAAAAGTTTTTAAACATTATATGCTCCTTTGTCTAGAGAGTTAATCTTCACTTTTGCTTTCCAAGTCTTTAGCAACTTTCGGATCTCGCAAAAGTTTTTCTATCCGGTCAACTTCCTCATAAGATGTATCCATGCGGAAATTTAAATCCGGTGTATAACGAAGCTTCAACTTGGTGGCTATTATCTTCTTTAGTCCCCAAGTTTCCGCATTCAAATCATCTTCAATTTGTCCTAAATTCTTGCCGTTTAAGGTCATAAAATAAACTGTACATAGTTTTAAGTCAGGAGATATATCCACATCTGTTATGGTTACAAAATTATCCAATATCAACGGATTTCTTACCTCACCACGTTCCAATGCACCGGCGATAATCTTTTTTATCTCTTGTGCGATACGGCGTTGGCGTTGTGACGGTTCTTTATATATGATGTTAGGCATTGCTTATCTCCTTAAAGCTTAGCGGCAATCGTTTCCAATTCATAACATTCAATATAGTCACCAACTTGAATATCATTATAATTTTCAAAACTCATACCGCATTCATAACCTTCTTTAACTTCTTTAACGTCTTCTTTGAAGCGTTTTAACTGAGCTAAATTACCGTCATGAATAACAACGTTATCACGCAATAAGCGGACTTTGGAACCACGCTTAACCATGCCTTCGGTTACCATACAACCACCGACTTTACCAACACCGGTAATGTTAAAGACATTGCGAATTTCAGCATAGCCTAAGAATTTTTCTCTTATCTCAGGTGAGAGCAAGCCTTCCAAACCTTTCTTAACATCATCTGCTACATCATAGATAATGGAATAATAGCGGATATCTATGCCATCACGACGAGCCATATCACGCGCTTGCGGAATAGCACGAACGTTAAAGCCGATAATAAAGGCATCAGATGCTTTTGCCAGTGTTACATCAGATTCAGAAATCGGGCCAACGGCAGAGTGTAGAACGTGTACAGAAACTTCATCATTTGAAAGCTTGGTAATTGTACCTTCAATCGCTTCAATAGAACCTTGAACGTCTGCCTTAATGATAACAGCCAATTGTTTTGATTCACCGGATTTAATCTTATCAAGCATTTGCTCCATTGCCGATTTTGCACTCTTAACCAGTTTTGCTTCACGTTCTTTTCTGATACGATAACTGGTAACTTCGCGCGCTTGGGTTTCATCTTTCACAATGATAAAATCATCACCGGCGGCAGGTGTTCCCTGTAAGCCTAAAACCTCAACCGGTGTTGCCGGAGCTGCTTCAAACACCTTCTTTCCATGTTCGTTAAACATGGCGCGAACGTGTCCCCATTCTTTACCGGCGATACAAACGTCCCCAACTTTTAATGTACCGTTTTGAACCAAAACCGTTGCCACGTTACCGCGACCTTTTTCCATCTTGGCTTCAATAACGGCACCTTCTGCCGCACGATTCGGATTGGCTTTCAAATCAAGAATTTCTGCTTGAAGTAAAATAGCCTCAACCAATTTATCTATGTTTATTCTCTTCTTGGCAGATACTTCCGCACACAAGCTTTCGCCACCCATTTCTTCTACGGCGATACCGTGTTGTAAAAGTTCGGTCTTAACTTTCATCGGGTCGGCACCCGGTAAATCTATCTTGTTGATAGCTACGACAATCGGCACATTAGCAGCTTGTGCGTGACGGATAGCTTCAACTGTTTGCGGTTTAATACCATCATTGGCGGCAACAACCAAAACAACGATATCGGTTACCTTGGCACCACGAGCACGCATTTCAGAAAAGGCTTCGTGACCAGGTGTATCAATAAATGTAATTTTCTGACCGCTATCCAGTGTAATCTGATAAGCACCGATATGTTGCGTAATACCACCGGCTTCTTTGGCGGCGACGTTTGTTTCACGCAGGGCATCCAATAAAGATGTCTTACCATGGTCAACGTGTCCCATAACCGTAACAACCGGAGCACGTGGCAACAAGTCAGCCTCGGTATCTTTCGGACCGCCTAACCCTTCTTCCACATCACTTTCGGCAACACGCTTAAACTTGTGCCCCATTTCTTCTACGATAATTTGTGCCGTATCTGCATCTATGGCTTGATTGATGGTTGCCATAACGCCTAAGGACATCAATTTTTTGATAACATCGGAGCTCTTTTCCGCCATACGGTTTGCTAAATCTTGCACCGTGATAATTTCAGGAATAATAACTTCCTTGATGATTTTTTCTTGCGGAGCTTGAGCTTGAACCTGTGGTTTCGGCGCTTTCTTCTTAAAGCGACGGCGTGGCGCACCATAGCCGTAATCATCATCTTCATCATCACCGAACATATAGGAATTTACATTGATTTTATTATTACGTTTCGGTGTTTCAAAACTGCGTTTTTGAATCTTACGACGTTCTTGTTCAAAAGTTTCTTCACGGGTCAGCGGCTTATTGCTTTCATTACCGGAAACCTTTTTACCCTTTTTAGCGTAATATTCGTCATCATCTTCATCATCATAATCATCTTTTTTATCTTTATGCTTTGCACCATAAGATTTTTGTTCGTTAACATCACGCTTTTCTACGGCGGCCGCATCTGCTTTAGCCTTATTTTTCTCGGCTTTTTCTTCTTTTTTCTTAGCCTTTTCGCTTTCTTCGGCCTCTTTTTGTTTACGTAAAGCCTCGGCTTCTTCTTTTTGTTTCTGACGTTGGATTTCTTTTTCTTCCTCTTCCAACTTTCTCTTAGCGTCATGCTCTTTGGCTTTTGCCAATAACTCTAATTTTTGCGCCAATTCGTCATCTATCTCCACAGCCGGTTTTGCCTGTGCAGGCTGTGTCACAAAACGCTTTTTTCTTACCTCAACCTGAACAGTTTTACGCCCTTCTTTCGGCTGTAAATTCGTCTTTTTCAACGTGAGGGTTGATTTTCCGGATAATGTTAACTTTTTCCCATTATCTTCTGTCATTCGTTATTTTCTCCGTTTACACTAAAAAGTTTTGATACTTTTTTAAATTATCATAAACCATGCGGCTGATATTACTTTTTAAAACAGCAACATGAACCGTATTTTCCTTATTTAAAGCCATATCTAATTCATCTATACTAAATAAATTAAATATTTCAATATTTTTAGCAAGTAATACCATCTTTTCTTTTCCGTCTGCGCCGGCATTATTTGCCTCAATAATAAATTCTACACTATCTTTTTTGATTGCCTCTTTTACCTTTTCAAACCCTGTCAGTAATGCGCCTGATTTTCTGGCTAAATTCAGGCTGTTTAATGCGTTTTTCTTAACCAAATCGGTTATTTCTTCCATAAAATTTTCCGCAATTTTTAAATTATGACGGCTTACTTTATGGAAAAGCTTTTTATCTAGAGCTTTTTGCAAAGCAAGCTTATTGGCAGTAACATACATACCTTTAGCGGGAAGTTTCTTGTTAAAATCCGGCAAAAGTTCATTATTGAGTTCCACAAAACGCAATAACTCACTTGTCGGTTTAACCGTTCCTTCCAATATGCATTTACGTTCAATCTGCTTGCTTTGCATTTTCATTATGCCCTATTATTCTTTGTCCTCGTCTGCAAACCAGTGCTCACGAGCAGCCATGATGATACGGTTGGCTTCAGCTTCGGTAACAACGCCTTCGCCTAAGATTTCCATCAATTCATCTGATGCTAAATCTGCCAAGTCATCAAGTGTTTTAACACCATTTTCGGCCAAGCTCAAAATCATATCCTGATCAAGACCGGAAATAGTCTTTAAGCTTTCATCAACGCCCAAACTCTTGCTCTTTTCAACGAATTCTTCGTTGCGCTTTTGAACAAAAGCTTTGGCACGATTTTGCAATTCTGTAGCCAAATCTTCATCAAAACCGTCTATTGATGATAATTCGGAAAGATCAACCATGGCAATTTCATCTACGGTTGAGAAACCTTCAGAAATCAAAACATGGGCTATCATCTCATCAATATCCAAAGCGGAGATAAAGCGTTCGGAACGGATGCGATTTTCGGTGGCACGACGTTCACGCTCTTGTTCTTCGGTTAAGATGTCAATATCAGCATTTAATAACTGAGATGCCAACTTAACATTTTGACCGCGACGACCGATAGCCAAAGAGTATTGTTCATCTGTTACGACAACTTCAATGCGGTTATTTTCTTCATCCAAAACAACCTTGCTGACTTCTGCCGGAGCTAATGCGCTGACAATATATTGCGCTCTGTCGGCAGAATAAGGAACGATATCAATCTTTTCGCCCTGAAGTTCGGTTACAACGGCTTGAACACGGATACCACGCAAACCAACGCAGGCGCCAACCGGATCAATTGAAGAATCTTTGGAGCGAACGGCAATTTTTGCTTTTGAACCGGGATCGCGCGCAACGCCCATAATTTCAACCAAACCATCATAAATTTCGGGAACTTCGGAAGTGAACAATTTTGCCATAAATTCCGGACAGGTACGAGATAAGAAAATTTGCGGACCGCGTGTTTCACGACGTACATCTAATACATAAGCACGAACTCTGTCACCATTTTTGAAATTTTCCCTCGGGATAATTTCATCACGGCGTAAAATAGCTTCTGTCTTACCCATATCAATAATAACATTGCCGAATTCCAAACGCTTAACCGTACCGTTAATAATGGTGCCGATTTTTTCTTTATATTCTTCATATTGCTTATTGCGTTCGGCTTCGCCTACCTTTTGCTTAATGACCTGTTTAGCGGTTTGCGCGGCAACACGACCAAAATCTATCGGTGGCAACGGATCAATAATACATTCACCGATTTTGATGTTCGGGTTAATGCGACGAGCATCTTCTAAGGTCAACTCCATGTTGTCATTTTCAACTTCTTCAACAACCGTACGATAGCGCGCTAAAGTAATAGCACCGGTTTTACGGTTTATGCTAACGCGGATATCATAAGCTTGACCATACTTGGAACGACCGGCTTTTTGGATAGCCTGTTCCATAGCATCAAAAACGTCTTCACGGTCAATATTCTTTTCTCTGGCAACAGTATCTGCAACCAGCAAAATTTCAGGTCTCGGCATATTAACGATATTTTCCATTGTGTCCTCTTTGATTTGGTTAAAATTAAACTTCTGCTGATTTATGAGATTTTAGATATTGTTCCCATAATTCATCAGTTATAACGATTTTTGCCTTGGCAACATTGTCAAAAGCAATTTTATATTCCGTTGTTTCCATCTCAAGCGTTATCTCACCTGAAGAAGAAACATCTTTGATGATACCTTTAAACCTCTTGCGTTTTTCAACAGGTTCAACGGTTTCTAACTTAATAACATAATTTTTATAGCGACTAAAATGCTCTAACTTGGTCAACGGTCTATCAAGCCCCGGAGAGCTGACTTCCAATGTGTAGCGGTCTTTTATCGGGTCTTTTTCATCCAACACGGCGGATATGGCACGGCTTACTTTAGCGCAATCATCAACGGTTAACTCTTTTTCATCATTGATGTGTTCTATCATAATCTGCAAAGTCGGGTTAGAATCGCCGATAGTTAAAATCCGCACCGTGGCAAAACCTAAGCCCTCAACAACGGGCTCTATTATATCTGCCAAGTAATGCTTCTGCATTTCATTCTCCTTTTTGCTAACAAAAAAGCGGGGTTTTTTGCCCCACTTTTTAATTATATTAAAGATTATGCCTATGCTTATAACACATAAATTTTAAAAGAAAAGAGTTTTTTTCATTTTTTTATATGAAAAGGCTTCATCCTCATATAAAATGTGTTATTAAAAGCCGAATGTGACACCGACATTATAGGACATACTGTTGTTTCCACCGTATGCCATACCGGTATTAACCAAAACGCGCTCATTAACATAGTGAAATGCACCGAAGGCAACAGCTTGATTACTGTCATAACCGCCTAAAGCCATACTGACTTGGGTTTTATATCTGTCGCCGTTTAACGGTGTAAGTCCTGCTAAAGCGTTGTTTGCTGCAAGACCTTTGCCCATTTTATTTTCTAACTTGTCAATTCTGTGATCTATGCTGTTAAATCTGGATTCATTAGCCACTTGTGCGGAAGTGAAATCATTTCTCACACTATTAACAGCACTATCTGTACTTGACTGATATGTACTTAATTCTGTTTGCGTGGCGTATGTATTACCGGCTTCAGTCTTTGTCAACATATCGTCAATATCATCATGCGAAGCGTATTTGGTATCTGCCTCATCTTTGGTGTAGACATCAGAACTATTTGCCTTGTTTGCAACGGTGGTTTCTAACGCATTTAAATCGGCTTGGTCGGCTTTATTTGCAACTGCAGTATTTAAATCGGTAACAGTACCTTCAACTGTATCCAAACGTGTATTTGCCGTTTGAACTTTGGCAATATCATCAGCTGTGATACCGCTGTTTAATACCGCCATTTGTTCTGTTGACAAAGCATCTTGCTTGGCATCAATTTGGACGGCATATTCCTCATATGTGGCAACTTTTTCTGCCGTAATTCCAGAATTCATAACTGCAGAATTATTGATTGTAGCAATATCTGTTTCTGCTTGAGATACCTGATTTGACAGTGCAGAAACAGTTGCAGTATCGGCTTTGTCGGCAACGGTTGTACTTAAATCGGAAACTGTACCTTGTAACGCAGTTAAGTCGGCTTGGTCTGCTTTGCCGGCAACAGCGGTTTGTAAGGCTGTTACGGTTGCGGAATCGGCTTTACTGGCGACAGTTGTTTGCAAAGCTTCTAAATCGGTTTGGTCGGCTTTTCCGGCAACAGCATTTTGCAATGCTGTAACTGTTGCTGAATCAGCCTTTCCGGCAACGGTTGTTTGCAAAGATTCTAAATCGGCTTGGTCTGCTTTGCCGGCAACAGCGGTTTGTAAAGCTGTAACTGTTGCTGAATCGGCTTTACTGGCGACAGTTGTTTGCAAAGCTTCTAAATCGGTTTGGTCTGCTTTTCCGGCGACTGTTGTGCTTAAATTGGAAACTGTACCTTGTAACGCAGTTAAGTCGGCTTGGTCGGCTTTGCCGGCAACAGCGGTTTGTAAGGCTGTTACGGTTGCGGAATCTGCCTTACTAGCGACAGTTGTTTGCAAAGCTTCTAAATCGGTTTGGTCTGCTTTTCCGGCGACTGTTGTGCTTAAATCGGAAACTGTGCCTTGTAATGCAGTTAAGTCTGCTTGGTCTGCTTTGCCGGCGACAGCTGTTTGCAAAGCCGTCACTGTTGCTGAATCAGCTTTTCCGGCAACGGTTGTATTTAAATCGGAAACTGTGCCTTGCAATGCGGTCAAGTCTGCTTGGTCAGCTTTACCGGCGACAGTTGTTTGCAATGCTTCTAAATCAGTTTGGTTGGCTTTTCCGGAAACGGTTGTACTTAAATCGGAAACTGTACCTTGTAATGCGGTTAAGTCTGCTTGGTCAGCTTTACCGGCGACAGCGGTTTGCAAAGCTGTAACGGTTGCGGAATCGGCTTTACTGGCGACAGTTGTTTGCAAAGCTTCTAAATCGGTTTGGTCGGCTTTGCCGGCGACTGTTGTGCTTAAATCGGAAACTGTGCCTTGTAATGCAGTTAAGTCGGCTTGGTCTGCTTTGCCGGCAACAGCGGTTTGTAAAGCTGTTACGGTTGCTGAATCGGCTTTATTGGCGACAGTTGTGCTTAAATCGGAAACTGTACCTTGTAGCGCAGTTAAATCAGCTTGGTCAGCTTTATCGGCAACTGCGGTTTGTAAAGCTGTTACGGTTGCTGAATCGGCTTTACCGGCGACTGTTGTGCTTAAATCGGAAACTGTACCTTGTAATGCGGTTAAGTCTGCTTGGTCTGCTTTTCCGGCAACAGCATTTTGCAATGCTGTAACGGTTGCGGAATCTGCCTTACTAGCGACAGTTGTTTGCAATGCTTCTAAGTCAGACTGGCTAGCTTTACCGGCGACTGTTGTACTTAAATCGGAAACTGTACCTTGTAGCGCAGTTAAGTCTGCGGCATCAGCTTTGCCGGCAACAGTTGTTTGCAAAGCTTCTAAGTCAGCTTGGTCAGCTTTTCCAGCAACGGTTGTGCTTAAATCGGAAACCGTACCTTGCAATGCGGTTAAGTCTGCTTGGTCTGCTTTACCAGCGACAGTTGTTTGCAAAGCTGTAACTGTTGCGGAATCTGCCTTACCAGCGACAGCTGTTTGCAGAGCTTCTAAATCGGTTTGGTCGGCTTTTCCGGAAACGGTTGTTTGCAAAGCTTCTAAGTCAGACTGGCTAGCTTTTCCAGCAACGGTGGTTTGTAAAGCCGTTACGGTTGAGGAATCTGCCTTGCCGGCGACTGTTGTACTTAAATCGGAAACTGTACCTTGTAAAGTTTCTAAATCAGACTGGTTTGCCTTATCTTCTAACGCACTATTTACATCTGCTGTTTTGGCATAAACTGACATATCAGCGATACCAGCACTGTCTAAATAATCATAAACACCTTTTGCTGTTATCAATTCATTATCAGTTGATGAAGATGAAATACTGGTCGCAATAGTATTAGCAATCGCTGAACCTTCTGTAGAAAATGTTAATTCACTAAATGTTTGCTGTGCTGAAAATGTATTTGCCTTTTCAGTTTCAGCAACAGCATATTTATGGTAACTTTTTGAGGCGTAGGAAATGTGTCCATTAGCGTCTGTTCCCATATAAAATTCTGCTCTCGCATTTCCACTATATAATAAACCAGCACATACAGTGCTTAATAATAAGCAGTTTCTTAACATAAAACGATTAACGCCTGATTTCAGCATATTTAAAATCCTCCAAAAATTTATTATACGGATATTCGTTGGTAACATCTTTACCATTTTCATAAATTCTTATTGCTTTATCTTGTTCATTATCGGCAAGATATACAAAAGCACCAAGTTCATAGGTGGGAACGTTGTCGCCTGATAAATTAGGTTTATTTTTATGCGTGAATCGCACTAATTTATCAAAATCATTATTCCAATTTCTTTTATTACATTTGATTTCAACAACGAGATAATCGGTACTTTTTCTCTTATGAATAATTATGTCCGGTCTTTTTTTATCAACTTTTATATAGCCATTACATTTTCTTGCTTCGCAATCAACCTTAATATCTTTGGTTTGGTGCTCAATTTGGTCTGCCATTCTGTGTGCTATGCGAAACTGCACCGCTTGCTCACATCCCTGCATGGGAGAAAAATAATCTTTTTCTTCTCTATAAATTGCTCTAATAGAATCAACCAGTGTGTCTAAATATTTTGTATCTGCCATATACTAACTCCACAAATCAAAACAATTTGCAAAAGAAAACCCACCTTTTGAGGCGGGCGGATGTTAGTAAACCGTATGTAGATAGACGGCTCGGCTTATTGAGCCAAAGATAGCCTTATTTAGCCGACATCCGCCCCTAAGGACAGAAGTCGGCATATATATTTAAGTCGCTTATGCACGCGCGACTATCTACATAAAGGGTTACTACGCCCTGAACATGGTCTCCCATGTCTGGCTATAATGTAGGATATAAATTTTTTATTGGCAAGAAATATTTACAATTACAAAAAAAAGAGAGGGGGGATAGATCCTGAAACGAGTTCAGGATGACGCGGTTGGGAGTGTTTAGGATGACGCGGTTGGGAGTGTTTAGGATGACGAGGTAGGGAATGTTCAGGATGACGAGGTAGGGAGTGTTCAGGATGATGCGGAGGGGGGGAACCGATATTTAAACGTCATGCCCTAAGCAAGTACAACGAGCGAGGTTAGGCATCTTCAATATTTTTATGAGGATACATTTTACCCCCCGCCCCTTACTTGTAAGGGGGGGCAATAAGGAAGATACCTTATCATTCGGACTTAGCCGAATGAGGCATGACGAGTTTAAAGAGATTGCCACGTCGCTAACGCTCCTCGCAATGACGAATAAAAGAGAAGTGTTTAGAATCTGTACTTGATACCGCCTTCAATTTCTACCGGATGTTCTTCTTCAAGATACTGTAATATCTCGCCGTAAACAGAGAAATCTTTATAGTCGTAGTTTACTTTGGCAGATAAAATACCTCTATCACGCGAAATCAGCTTATTCTTAATGCGGAAGTCACCGATATTGCCGGTATGGTGCGCATCTATGCCACGATACGGGTCTGCAAATTCGTGATAATAACCTAAGCCAAGCGCAACATTTAAGCGGTTATCCTGATTAAACTCTACGCCCTTATCAACATAAATACCTAAGGCACTCTGTAAAGAGAAAATGTTTTCAGAATCTATGTGTAAAGCCATAGGATCATTACCCTCGTTCATGGAATCCTGATACCAACCGATAGCATTTAAGCCGACAAACGGGGTTAAATTGAATAATCCCATATCTTTGGTGTAGCGGGCTTCGTTTAACAAGCCATAAGTCACAGCCTTGGTATCTGCCTCGTAGGTGCGGTCATTACCGCGGCGCTTGTATTCGCCGTCTGCATAACCTACACGCGCCATAGAAACAGCGGTTAAACCGTTACCATTGTTATATGTAAACGGAACATATCCTTGTACCATAAAGTTTTTACGGCTTGAGTCATCATTGTAGTCCGTATTGGTATGTGTAAAGCTTAAACCTAAGCCCAGACGATAACGATTATCCAATTTCTTATCATATAAGGTGTACATACTCTGCGAATCCAAATCATAACCGGTTAAGGTGCCGTGTGTACCTCTGCCGATATGCATTACATTGCCACCGACGATACGACGAACATCACCGCCGTCTTTAAACAGCTCGCCCATCATCTTCCTGTCTAAACCGCGTTGAACTTTCAGCTCCTCCTCGGGAATATTCGGAAGCATTGAGGAACCCATGGCTTTTGCCGTTATCTTGTCTGCCTCAGAGGCGGTTGAGGCCGTCTTTAAGGTGTTAAATAGTTCAACATTCTTTTCTTCAGAGTAGTTTTGCGCCAAATATGCGGCTTCACTGCTGTCATCCGTTATAGCTGAGAAATCCTTCATTTGCATAACAACATCATATTTGCCGTCATCATTTTCGGATAATTCGGCATCATATAAGTATGATTTTGAGTGCAAATTCAAATTGCTGACATCTTGAGCTGATACGGCATCCGCAACAACGCTCTCGGTTGTAAAAGTATCTTTTACGACATTTTCGGAAACCTTGATATCACCGCTGATACTATTTCCGGCATTGAATTGACCGCCTTTCTCCAACGTAATATCACCACCCATAGCGGATAAATTGAGATTTCCGCTACTGGATAGCGTACCGCTGTTAACAAGATGTGCTCCGTTGACAAGCTGAATAGCCGTATCTTTATCGCACTCGGTACCTTCGCACACATTTCCTTTAGATTCACCATTGATGTTAATGACACCACTGTTTTCTACCGTTACATTGGAACCATCCGCATAAATGCCGACATTTTTTGTCTCACCGGCAATATTGATTGTGCCCAAGTTAATGACTTCGGCTGATCCGACTTCTGTTTCTCCATTTCTGGAATATGCGTAAATGCCATAGCTTCCGGTTGCACCGGTTACATTTATGATACCATTGCTGTCATTTACGGCTTGCCCTTGGTTGAGATAAATTCCGTAGGCATCCGATTTGGCACTGTTAGCAGTAATTACACCATTATTTTCAATATAACTGATGTCACCCTTCATACCATAGGCACGACTGTTTTCTCTGGTGGTTTTAGTTTCAATCAACGCGTTTGCACCACTGTTATATAGTGATGATTTATAACCGTATATACCCGCCGCCGTACCATTATTTTCGCCACCGGCAACATTAACTTTTATCGTACCGACGACATTAGCATTATCATTTGTGCTGTATGTGTTATATACAGTACCTTCGCTCATATATATACCGTAATATTCTGCGGTTGAAGCAGCACTACGACCTGAGGCAATAACGTTTATTGTTCCGGTGACAGAACCATCGGAAACAGTTGCATCATCATTATTGTAATAGGCATTGTAAACTACCTTTTCTTGACCTTCATCAGAATCTCCGCTGCTGTCCTTATTTCTCGTAGCATATATACCATATAAGCGGCTGAATGTTGCTGATGTGGAAGCGTTGACGGATATGTTACCTTCAACATTACTCTTATCATTAACAAGGGCTGCATTGTATATTTGTGCCACTTGGGTTACCGGCTCGGTTGAATATATACCGGCGGCAGCACCTAATGATGAGCCTTGCTTACTACTTAAGATGTTGATTTCAACGTTACCTTTTACTTCTGTTTCCGTATTCATCCCCTGACCGGTAGCAAAGGCATTGGCAATTGTTGCACCACCGCTCTCTATACCTCTTAATATCATATTTGAGGTACGGCTGTTGTCATTGATGATAACATTACCTATTGATTCCAATTTGACATCCGAACCGGAATTAGCGTAGGCGTTAAATACGTTACCGGCGATATAAAGTCCAGTGGCGTATTGTATGGAATTACTGTTACCTTCAAGTTCCAAATCTACGGTACCGGTTGCTGCAACATTATTACCACCGTATTTTGCCGATGAGCGGAATGCATTATAAGTATTATTATAATATGTGACAGGCTGACCATGTTCATCTACGTCATCATATAGCTTAACACCGTTCCATATACCGTATGCACTACCGCCATACGTGTTTCTGGCAATAATATCGCCGGTGCTCTTATACCCCATGGCATTATATATGGTTACATGATTATTGCCGGCATTTTGTAAGAACATACCGTAAGCTACGCCTTTATCACTATTTGCTGTCGCATCAATAAGGCCGCTTGCGTGGAAATTCTCCACCCTATTGAAACTCTTATTAAATTGTGTCTCGCTGTTGGTCATACTGCCTAAGCTGTACATACCATATACATTATGAACACCGGATACAACTATTTCACCGCTTGCAGAAGCATTGGAAACAGGCGAATCCAAATAAGCCAAGGCATTATTTATTTTATGCGTCGGGCTTTTACCTAAGATACCTATTACCTGACCGACACCTTCGTGCGTCATTTCAATTCGTCCGGTTGCAGCAACATCAGCTCCGATACCCTCCGTGGTGTTGGCATAGGCATTTAATATATTACCATTGCCGGCGATACCGGTTATATCTCCCATGCTGACTTTTTCTTTTTTGATGGTTATTAATCCGTCAGCCGTGCTTGTTACAGGAGTTGCGGCAGTTGCCATACTGCTGTTTCTGGCAAACGCATTATATATGCTATCTACTGTGTTGTTTAACATACCATAGACCGAGGACATGGTATTACTGTCAAGTATATCTATTTTTCCGACAGCCGTTGCATCTGATACACTATCATTTATGATGGCGGCGGCATTATATAGTGTTGACGGAGAATATATACCATAAACACTATTGGCACCGGTATTCACGTTGGTAATGCTGATTGATGCCTCCTCCGGACCTGAGGTTGTCATAGCATTGTAAACACTGTCATAATATTCTATGTTACCTTCACCGTCTTCAATAACCGGTTTCATACCATATACGTCTCTGAACTCATCCACCGTACCGTCATTTTGCAGAGTGATATCGTTGTTATTGATGTTTGAATTTTTTATACCAACGTAATCCTCGCCCTTGTGGACGCATTTTCCTTGCGGAGACATGGCATAGCCGTTTTCCGTATCGCAGGTACAATTGCCGAATTCATCAACAATATAACCATCTACACCGGAAGTACATTCCGTAACGACACAGGTGTTATCAATAGCACTGTATGCATAGCCGTCATTACATATACTACAATTTTCATCATTTTCGCTTTTCGGCTTACGATTCTCGGCACACTTGTCGCCACAATGTAATTTACCGTCCGGACCGACCGTGATATCAAATTGCGAAGGACATATCGTACAATCCGAACCTTGCCATTTTTCTTCACATTGAACGTCTGTTTGAATACATATATCATTTAGCGGGTCATATGTATAGCCACTTATGCACTCTTGGCAATTTTCATCAAAATTCGGCTTACAACGACAAGCAAGCGCCGGATCCGGCCCCGGAGCAACCTGCTCATAGTGAATATCACAGGTTACTTTTGGCGTACAGGTCATATTGTATTCAAAGTACCCATCTTCGCACACGCATCTATTTTTATCTTGAACATAACCGGCACCACGTGCTTCACAACGCATATTTTGATAGCATAATCCGCTAAATTCAAGATATCCCTCTGCACAACCGGAACAGCCGTTCGTTGAGTTGGCATATCCGATATAACAGCTACATAAACCGGAAACGGTGTCATATTTACCATGCGAATGGCAGTATATCTCATTTAAGTTGTTCCATTCTTCGGTGTTACCGTCACCTTCTTGATAATCGCCCGGGTCAGCCTGCGTACAATTTTCTTTCGGTCCGGTATAACCCTTATTTTCATTACATACGCATTCCGGTTCAGGCTTAGTGATAACTCTTATCGGTATGGTATTCGGATAAGCTGCACATGGGTTCTCCGCGTAACAGTAATCGGCCAACGGGTTGTCATAAGTGCTGTATCCCGGTTTGCATTGTTTACATGCACTTTTTTCTTGGTTCATACAATTTTCAATTGTTTTATAGCAACGAGTTATATCCCCATAGGTGCCATAACCTGCACTACATCTTGTACAGGTGTCTTTTAATTGATCCTCACAATTTACAATATTTGTATAGCAAAATGTTCCATCACCGCCATATATACCGTAGCCGTCAAAGCATTCTATACAAATACCGCCGTCTTGAACTTTACAATTATTTATCGGGGCATAGCACAAATTATCTTTTAATATGTATGACGTTTCACAAGCATTACATTTATCTTTGGTTTGAGATGCACAGTGGTTAATTGTTGCGTAGCAATTACTGTCATCGCCATAGTTATCAAAACCGCTCCAGCAATCACATTTTTTGGTTTGCGGATTATAAGTACCGTTGTGGCATTTATCTTCCGGACTAGGCCCCGGACCAGGCCCCGGGCTATCGCCGTCATTATCTAATTTACCGCGTAATAAGTATGCCCCCACAACAGCACCGGCACCAAGTATGCCGGCTCCGATAAGATATGGGGTATCCGAAGTAAATATCGGTGTACTTGGCACGGTTTTGGTCGGATATACACCAAAGAAACGTTTATATGCACTTTCAGGTATTCTATCTAAGCAGCTCGGTCTTTTATTGGCACCATAGGAAGTCAAAGTATTATAAGATGCACGATCTCCTTTTACTACTGCGAGGCAGACCGGATTATAGCCTCTTTCATCTACACTTTCTATGGAATAACCCTTATCAAGCAAGCTTTCAATTTTCTGTGGATTATTTTGACGAGCCAGCTCATAAAAAGCTCGTGCCACGGTAATTTGACCACCGGTAGCTTTAACTTCGGCTGTATATAAGGATAATACAGACACGACAAATAAAAGTATTTTTCTTTTTATTTTCATATACTTACTCGTGAAAATACGGTTGCAACATATTTTTCTGAAGTTTATGGTAAAGCAAAATGTTTAAAAAATCGGTTAAGATTCATCGTTTTTTTAAAATGGACTTGATTTTGTTATTATTTGTGGGTAATGTAGTCGGAGTTTGTTTATTTTGGGAAATTTTAAGATGACAGAAAAAACTAAATTTTATCCGGAATTAAATGCTAAAATCAATTTTCCGGAGATGGAAAAAGATATTCTCAAATTTTGGGAAGAAGATAAGACTTTTGAAAAATCCGTACACAATCGTGACAAGGCTGCAGAATTTGTATTCTATGACGGACCTCCGTTTGCTAACGGCACTCCGCACTATGGGCATATTATGGTGTCTTATGTTAAAGATGCGGTTGCACGTTTTCAAACCATGAACGGTAAAAAGGTTGAACGTCGTCTGGGGTGGGATTGCCACGGTTTGCCGGCGGAAATGTCTGCCGAAAAACAGCTCAATGTTTCGGGACGCAAGCAAATTGAAGCTTACGGTATTGAAAAATTTAATAATTTCTGTCGTACTGACGTCTTAAAATATTCCGGTATTTGGGTTGATATGTTTAAGCGTATCGGTCGTTGGGTTGATTTCAGCCACGATTATAAAACTATGAATTTATCTTTCATGGAAAGCGTTATCCATAACTTCAAAGAGTTATATGATAAAGGTTTAGTCTATGAAGATTATCGTGTATTACCATATTCTTGGGCTGCGGAAACACCGCTTTCCAATTTTGAAGTTAATTTAGGATATCGTGATAAGACTGATAATGCCATTACGGTTATGTTTACACTTGAAAACGGTAAAAAAATCCTCGTTTGGACGACAACACCGTGGACATTGCCCTCTAACTTGATGTTGGCTGTCGGTAAAGATATTGACTATGTTATCATGAACGAAGACGGGCAAGACTATATTATTGCCGAGGCGCGTTTGGGAAGTTATAAAAAGCAATTGGAAAATGCACAACAAGTCGGCAAGATTAAGGGTTCGGACTTAATCGGAATGAGCTATGAGCCAATGTTCCCATATTTTAAGGACTTGAAAAACAAAGGGGCATTTAAGGTTCTCTCCGGTGAGTTTGTTTCTACCGAAGATGGTACCGGTGTTGTTCACATTGCGCCCGGCTTTGGTCAGGATGACTTTGAGGCTTGCCGTCAATATGATGAAAACTTCCCGGTTGTTTGTCCGGTTGATGAGGCCGGTAAATTTACAGCGGAAGTTCCTGATTATGCCGGTCAACAAGTTTTTGATACCAATGAGCCGATTATGCAATGGCTTAAAGAAAATCATCTTTTGGTTAAGAAAGAACAATACACACACACCTACCCGTATTGCTGGCGTACAGATACCCCGCTTATATATAAAGCTATGTCTTCTTGGTTTGTTAAGGTAACAGATTTCCGTGATGATATGGTTAAAAATAATCAAGAAATCAACTGGATTCCGGGACATATTAAAGACGGGCGTTTCGGTAAATGGCTTGAAGGTGCACGTGACTGGTCTATTTCCCGTAACCGTTTCTGGGGTACACCTATTCCGGTTTGGAAGTCTGATAATCCGAAATTCCCGAGGATTGATGTTTTCGGCTCATTAGAAGAAATTAAAGAAAAGACCGGTGTTGAAGTTACAAATTTGCATAAGCCTTATATTGATGATGTGGTTTATAATAACCCGGATGACCCGAGCGGGCAGACGAAGATGCGCCGTGTATCTGACGTTTTTGACTGTTGGTTTGAATCCGGCTCTATGCCTTATGCACAAATTCACTACCCGTTTGAAAATAAGGAGTGGTTTGAAAATCACTTCCCGGCTGATTTTATTGTGGAAGCAATTGACCAAACCCGCGGTTGGTTTTATACATTAACTGTGCTTTCCACCGCACTTCATAATAAGCCGGCATTTAAGAATTGTATTTGTACCGGTTTGTTAATGGCAGAGGGCGGACAAAAGCTTTCTAAGCGTTTGAAAAACTACCCTGACCCGAACGATATTTTGGAAACAATCGGTTCTGATGCGCTCAGATGGTTCTTGATTTCCTCTCCGGTATTAAAAGGCGGTAACGTTTCCGTTGATAAAGAGGGTAAAGAAATTGCCAAAGCGGCAAGAAAAGCACTCATTCCGTTCTGGAATGCTTATTACTTCTTTACATTGTATGCCAATGCAGAAGGAATTAAGGCAACAGAGATTTCTCAATCTTCTGATGTTTTAGATAATTACATTTTAGCCAAATTAAAAGCTTTAGGTAATAGCGTTAAGGCGGATATGGAAGCTTATGAAATCGCCAGAGCATGTACTTCTATTGAAGATTTCTTAGAGATTTTGAATAACTGGTACATTCGTCGCTCACGTGCGCGTTTCTGGGACGGCGAGGATTTAAACGCTTTTAACACACTTTATACCGTATTGGTTAATATTGCTAAAATTGCCGCGCCGTTAATGCCGTTTATGAGCGAGTTTGTTTATAAAGGTTTGACCGGTGGCGAATCCGTACATTTAACTGACGTGCCAAATCTTGATGCCGTCAAAGACAATGATATGCTCATTACACAAATGGATATGGTTCGCGCTATTTCCTCTGTGGCTAAAGCTATCCGTGAGGAACATAAACTCCGTAACCGTTTGCCGTTAAAATCTATGATTATTGCCGGTGACAATGCTGATAGCTTAAAAGACTTTGTGGACGCATTAAAAGATGAAGTCAATGTTAAAGAAATTGAGCTTAAGTCTGATATTGCAGATGTTGCCGGCCGTTTCTTATACTTAAAGACCCCGCTTATCGGTAAGCGTTTGGGGGCTTATATGAAAGATATTATGGCAAAATCAAAGACCGACGAATGGTCTCAAAATGCCGATGGCACACTTTCTATTGCCGGACAAACTTTGTTTGCTGAAGAATATGAGTTGCGTTTGGTTATCAAAGAAGGTATGAGCGGACAAGCACTTCCTGATAACACAGCCGTTGTTATTTTGGACACAGAAGTTGACGAGAATCTTGAAAAAGAAGGTATTGCTCGTGACTTTGTACGTATGATCCAAGCACTTCGTAAGAGCAAGGACTTTGATATTTCCGACAGAATTAAGCTTGCTTATTCTTCAAATGACAGCAAGGTTAAAACAGCCATTACGGAATATGCAGACTACATCAAAGAGCAGGTTTTAGCACTTGAAATTGCCGAAACCGCAAGTATTTCCGAACCAACGGTTGATGAACTCGGTGGCGCAGAAGTCAAGTTTGATGTGGTAAAAGCTGCCTAGCGGGAGCATGCTACATTCGTAGCGTCATCCCGAATTTAGTTCGGGATCTCATGAGATGCTGAAACAAGTTCAGCATGACGCATGGTAAGATTTAATCTTTCTAAGGGAGCAATTTGCTCCCTTTTTTATGTTACACGTTTCCTTCTTTTGAAATCTTGACATGTAAATTGAAAAATGATATAGTGAGCGTAGGTGTGGTTGTGAAGGAGAAAAAAAATGAGTACGACAGAAAAGTTTAGTAAATTATTAGAAGAAAAAATAGAAAAACATGGTGTTATTGATGATGAAGGTTTTTATATGGCAGTGGCTGAAATTGCCGAAGAACGACCTGAATTGGCTTCAGAAGTAATGGATAAATTTGAGAAAAACGCTCAGCGTATCATGAAGCATGATTTTTCTACATTTATTAAAGATGAATACAATTCTTTGAAAAAGCATGGCGCATTTGGTGGTAATAGTAGCGAAGGCTTGAGTATAGAAATGCTGGCTCGCTGTATGGGAAATTTTATTGCTTCCTTTCCAGAATATTCTCAAAGAGGATTAAATGTTATAAAAGAATTAAGTTCTTCAAAAAGCCATAACGAAGTTTCACTTGCCGGTAGTTGTGAGGCATTGGGAAAAATTTTGAGTGTTTGCCCTGCTGAAATGGACAAAGATGCATTAAATGTATGGAAAACTGTAGTAAAAAGAAAAGGAAAACGAAATTTAAAAAATGAGTTTCAGTATTTTGGTTTATTGAAAGGAGCTGTTCAGGCTGTTCATAAAGCAAAACCGTATTTAGACTCAAATCTTATTGATATTTTGGAAATAGCTGAAAATAAGCATGATGCATCTGATATGCATATTGATTCTATAAAAGAGAAAATTTTAGCTAATAAAAAAAGAAAAAAGACCGCAGATAATCACTTAGCAAAGATAAGGAAGAAAATGGCACAAAGCATTGATAATACTTTGGGCACAAATTTAGAACAAAGGAAAGTATCCAAACCATTAAAGAAAATAGAAAAAGCGGTGTCCGATAAATTATTTGGAGAAATTAAAGAATAAAGATTGCCTTACTTCTCTTTCTTATTTGAAAGCAGTGTATTTGCTTTGAGGTTGTTGTCCAATCTTTTCTCATATTTTAAGCGGGTGTCGGCTTGTTGGCACCGGATTTCTTTATTTTCTGATTGATATGGCTGGCAGGCTAAATCTATGGCGGCGATTTCCTTTAAAATCTTATTAAGGCGTATCTGTTGCGTGTTTTCCGGCGGAATGATAAGTTTTCCCTGCGCCGAGGCCAGCTCATAATCTTTATATTCCCGGCGAAACTTTTTGCTTTTTTGGCATTTTTCCATATTGGCAACAAAATTTCGGTTAAATTCCTCTATTTCCGCCGCGCTCAAACTTTGCTGCGCATAGCTCATCTTCTGCACAACATAGACCATTTCCATTACGCTTTTAAATTCCTGATAAATCTTCTCCATAACACCCTCCCCTTGGCGGATGTTTTATATAAATCAGCAAAATTTCTTTTCAATAAAACTTAGGCATATTTCAAGGCATCTAAAGCGCCTTGCAAGATATAAGCGGCGGCGGTTGCATCCAAAACTTTGGCGCGCTTTTTACGTGATAAATCTACTTCTTTGATTAAAAAGCTTTCCACCGCCGAAGAAGATAAACGCTCATCCCATAACAACAGCGGTATATTAAAATTTTCTTTCAAGATTTCGGCAAATTTGCGGACTTCTGCGGCAATATCCCCTTCCGCACCGTTCATTTGCAACGGCAACCCCATAATGATGGCACCGATTTCTTTTTCCGCCATTATTTTTTTGAGTTCAGCTAAATCCTGTACTAATTCCTTACGATAAAGAATTTTATAAGAGGTCGCAATGGTTAATGATAAATCCGATACAGCCAAACCCATACGTTTTGAACCGTAATCTATGCCCAATATCGCTTTTTTAGAAGGTAGCTGTTGTTTAAATTCCTTAATATTCATCATTTTCTCCTGTGATTTTTCTAGCATATATTTTTTTTGATGTAAACAGTTCATTGTTAGGAGAAAGTAAAGATTTTTGATTTTATAGTGGTCTTATTCAAGAAAATTAACAATGGCGGTCAATATGCTCAAAAAACTTTTAATAACAACTCTTTTCATGATTTTTATATCTTTTCCGGCATTTGCTCTTAAAAGTGTTGAAGAACAACGCAAAGATTGGAACACTTGGCTTACAACCCTTAAAAAAGAAATGGTTGCCAGCGGTATTTCCAAGAAAACGGTTGACCGTGCATACAAAAAAGATTATTTCCACGCCATTACACCGGAAATGCTGAAACATGATAAAAAACAGACAGAATTTGTTTTAACTTCCGATGTTTACATTAACCGATTGGTTAACAAAGATAAGGTCACTAAGGCGCGTAAACACTATAAAGAATTACAGAAAAAATATAGCAAACTGAGTGAAGAAAAAGGTGTACCGCTTCATTATCTGGTGGCTTTTTGGGGAGTAGAAACTCACTTTGGCTATAATAAAGGTAAATATCACCTCATTGACGGACTTACAAACTTAAGCTATAAAAACAGACGGGCAAAATTCTTTAAGAAAGAATTGTTCCATGTTTTGAAAATTATGGATAAATATGATTTAAGCGGCGAAAAAATGAAAGGTTCTTGGGCCGGAGCCATGGGACATTTTCAATTTATGCCCTCAACATATAATGCCTACGCAATTGACCATGACGGCGACGGCATAGCTGATATTTGGGACAATTTCGGAGACGCAATTGCATCAGCTGCAAATTACCTCTCTAAACTCGGTTGGAAACCGAATGAACCATGGGGACAGGAAGTTATCTTACCTGCAAACTTTGATTATCGGCTGGTCGGGCTTAAAAAATATAAGAAAGTGCATGAGTGGAAAAAACTCGGGGTTAAAGGTATAGACGGTAAAGCTCTTGATCTCCCTAATGATGCGGCGGCCGGTATTATCTTGCCGGACGGACGGCATGGGCGTGCCTATATCACACTTAGTAACTTCCGCCGAATCATGATATGGAATCGTTCTATAAACTATGCTCTGGCTATTGTTAAGCTTGCCGAATATGCAAAAAACAATAAGACTTTCAGCCCGCTGACGGAAAAGGTTAAACATAAAATAACAAGCGATGATATCTTAAAAGTACAGCACTATGCGAATCGCACCATTAAGGCCGGGCTAAAAGAAGATGGACGCCTCGGGCCTAAAACTGAAGGTGCCGTACGCAAATTGCAACAAAAATGGGGCTTACCGCAAGACGGTGTTCCGGATTATATCCTGTTAAATAAGATTAAAGGTGTCACAACACCAAAGAAAACACGTAAATCTTAAGCATTTAAGCTATTTTACGGATGATTGTCGGCGCTGTTTCCGGCTTGTTTTCCGATATCTTTACGGCATCTCTGATAAGCGTGCTTACCTCGCTTATAACCGACTTGTCTTCGGCATGCACATAACATAAAGGTGTTTTCTCATCTACCTTATCGCCAATTTGGCAGAATGACGTGAAGCCCGTAGTGTAATTGATCTTTTGTTCCGGCGTTGTTCGTCCGCCACCGAGTAGAATTACTCCCAAACCTACTTTTCGTGTATCAATTTCTGAAACATAGCCGCTCGCCGTGCTGTATATCGGTTCCACATAAGATGCGTGACTTGCAAAATTTTCCAGCAATTTTGCATCTGCGCCTAAGCTTACTGCCATTTGGATAAATTTTTCATAAGCACTTCCCGTTTCAATGCTCTTGCGTAACATTTTTTCCGCTTCCTCACTGTTTTTTGCCATACCGCTGTTTATTAACAATTCACTGCAAAGCGCCATTGTTACTTCATCAAGCCGTTTGTCCGGTGTTTTCCCCTTTAGGTAGTTTAAGGCTTCTTCCACTTCCAAAGCATTACCGACCGTTGTACCTAAAACGCTATTCATATCTGTCAATAACGCTGTAGTCTTAGTGCCGGCGCCATTGGCAACATTTGCTATGGAATGAGCTAACTCGGTTGCTCTTTTCATATTTTCCATAAAGGCACCATTACCGCATTTGATATCCATTACCAAATACTGCAACCCTGCCGCTAATTTTTTAGAAAGTATTGATGCCGTTATCAACGGAATAGATTCAACCGTGGCACAAACATCCCTTATGGCATATAATTTTTTATCTGCCGGTGCCAAATCTTTGGTCTGCCCCATAATCGCGCAACCGACTTCTTTTACCGTTTGTTGGAATTTTTTGATGTCTGCTGCTGTCTGATACCCTGAAATAGAATCTAATTTATCCAGTGTACCGCCGGTATGCCCCAGCCCTCTTCCGGCTATCATCGGAACGTAGGTACCGCAGGCTGCCAACATCGGTGCTAACATTAGGCTTATTTTGTCACCCACACCACCGGTAGAATGTTTATCTACAATCGGCTTATCCGATAATTCTGACCAAGTGAGTTTTGTTCCGGAATCTCGCATAGCTAAAGTCAAAGCTAATGTTTCTTCATTGTTTAACCCATTTAAGAAAACGGCCATTGTAAATGAAGCCGCTTGTATATCGGCAATTTTGCCCTTAACTAACCCTTGAATAAAAAAGTTAATTTCTTCTGCAGTTAACTGTTCGTGATTGCGTGTTTTACGGATAATTTCCTGTGGTAACATAATTACCCCTCCTCTTTGATAAATGCGGTTATCAACTTAACAAGTGTTTCTGCGGCCTTGTTTGCATTAAGCAATGTTTCCAAATGTGATGGGGCATTTGGTACCATCCCGGCGCCATAGTTGGTTATAACGGAAATTCCTATGACCTGCATGGAACAATGTGCTGCGGCAAGAACCTCCGGCACCGTGGAACATCCTACGGCATCCGCACCCATTTTGGTAAACATTCTAACCTCTGCCGCGGTCTCAAAATTCGGACCTAAAACCATCAGATAAACACCTTCGTGAACTTTTATTTGTTCACGCTTGGCTATTTCTTTCATTTTTTCCAAAAGACTTTGTGTGTAGGCGCCGTTCATTGCCGGAAACCTTGAACCATAAAAATCATCATTCGGGCCGACTAAAGGATTTCTACCGCTAAAATTGATATGGTCATTGATAAGCATTAAACTTCCCGGAGCGATATCTTTATTTAACGAGCCGGCGGCATTGGTTACTATCAGCGTTTCTATGCCTAAATCTTTTAAGGTATGAATTGCTACGGCAATGTTACTCGGATCAAAACCTTCGTATAAATGAACACGACCGTTCATGCATAAGACTTCTTTGCCGCATAATGTGCCGTAAACAAGCTCCCCTTTGTGACCGGCAACCGTGCTGGTTGGAGAATTTGGTATATCTTTGTAACTAAGCCTTTTTTTATCTTCCATGCTCTCTACAAGATCACCAAGACCGGAACCTAGGATAACGGCTATTTTGGGATTTTTCAGCCCGAGTTTTTGCTTAATAAGTTCGGCTACTTCATTGCTCATTTTCCGATATTTTCCTCCTTAAAATTATAAGGTAACAAATCTTTTAAAGTATGTTTTTTGCATATCTCTTGCATATTTGCCAAGTAGATAACCGTATCATTGTCACCAAATTCTGCTATTCTTTGTAAGCAAGCTCCGCACGGATATACCAAATCTTTCCCGTCTGATACTACCAAAACGGCTTTGATTTTATTATCGCCGGCAGCAACCATGGCTGCAATAGCACCGGCTTCGGCACAAGTTCCGCAGGGAAAAGATATATTTTCAACATTGCAACCCGTATATATTTTCTTGCTTTTTGTATATATTGCCGCACCGACAGCATAATGAGAATAAGGCGCATAGGCGTTTAATCTTGTTTCTTTGGCCTTTTGATAAAGTATCTCAGAGATATTTTCCATTAACTAATTCCTTTAAAACAATTTTTTTAAAAAAATCTTCCGATATTATCGTTTCGTTAATTTTTTATAGTATACAATGATAAAAAAATTTAGCAAAGCTTATTTTTATTTTAGGAGAAAAACGTGCTAAAAAAGGTTATTTTAGGTTTCTTGTGTGTTGTTATTCTAGCAATTACAGGTGGCGGAATCTATCTTTATATGCTTGATTGGAATCAGCATAAAGCTATGGTTGAACAGCGCTTTTCACAAATTACCGGTTTAAAAGCCGTTATTGACGGAAGACTTTCGGTAGAATTATTCCCTTCTCCGAAATTTTCGGCAAATCGCGTCAGATTTATTAAACCTGCCGGGGCACGGGATCCTTTGGTTACAGTTAATGATATCTCGGCGCATGTTGAATTATGGCCTTTGTTACATCAAAACTTTATTTTGAATTCTATGACTTTATCGCAAATGAAGGTTAACGTTAACATTGATAAAGACGGTGTTCTTAACTGGGACGGTATCGGAACGACAAACCTAAATAAATCCGGCAATATAGAAGTTTCTTTTAATGATGTTCATTTAAGCAATTGTTCGCTCAGCTATAAGGACGAAAAAAACAATAAAGAATTTGAAATTCCTAATATTTCCGCTTCTATCAGCGCCCCTTCGCTTAAAGGGCCTTATAAAACTGACGGTAAATTTATTCACAATAACAGTGAAGTTAAGTTCAGAGGTAATATCGTTAAAAACGATAGTTTAGCGGTTAATTTAACCATTGAAAACGCTTCCACCTCAAGTAAGGCTGTTATTGAGGGTACTTTAGGTAAAAATGCAAGCGGTATTATTACTTTTGATACAGCGCACTTAACGGATTTTACCGCAGTTGTTATGGGAAAGGAAAAGCTTCCGGAACATTATGAAGGTTCTTTATATACCTCCTTCAAATATGAATATGCACCGGAAATAATAAAACTTGAAAACTTTACCATCGCTTTTAACAGAGATACCAAAGGTACCGGAGCGGTTATTATTAAGAGAAATAAAAATCTGACGGATATCAATGCTAATTTTGATATGTCACACATGAATTTGGATATTCTAGAGAATATCGGAGATGATTTTGTCAACCATGTACAGTCCGGTGCCAAGTTAGCTGATTTGAATATTGCCGATTACAGCGGGGAGCTCAATATTAAATCCGGAGATGTTTTATATCATAATGCATCTGCTAAAAACTTCAGCTTAAATGTTGCTTTGCAGGATAATGTATTGAATTTCGGAAGATATGGTATTGATATGCCCGGCGAGACCAATGTTAAAGGTGTCGGCAAAGTGGAGTTAAATAATTTCAATTACCAGTTTGATCAAACCGTAAAAACAAATGATTTGCGTGTGTTTGCCTCTATCTTTAACATTAATTTGAGTAAATTGGCGGCTGCTGAAAATAAAAAGTCTATTTTCAAAAAATCAGCTTTTACTACGCAAATTTCCGGTGATTTGAATAAAATAACTATTACCGTTCCCGAAGCTGTTGTTGATAATGCAACCGTCAAAGGAAATATCGGTTTTGCTAAAAATGACGGTAAATTGTTTGCCATTGCAGATATTCAAGGATCTAAGATTTTGTTTGATAAATATGTTCAGGTATTACCGAACGATATGAAATCCGCTTCGCTTGAAAGCAAACTGGTACACCAACTTAAATTAATTCCTTGGGACCATGCCATCAGCGTAGATGCAAGAATTGCTCTTGATTCTGCTGTTTATAATGAGAAACCTTTGGAAAATATTTTATTAGAGTTTAGCACCGTTGATGAAACAATGCAGATTAAGAAATTATCTATCGGAAATATCGCCGGTGCAACCTTACAATTAAGTGCTGATGCCTCAAATATCTACACGGCGCCGTTATTTAATGAATTTAATTATGATATTAAAACAGCAAATTTGCCGCAATTAATTTCAGCTTTAGATATAGAAGCAAGCTCCAAACCATTATTTAATAAGAAAATTTTTGCTTCTCAAGGAGCTATGAGCGGAACACTTAATGATTTTAAGATAAGTTCCGTACAAAAGTTTGGTAACACCGAATTTTCTTATACGGGGTCTGTTGCAAAAACAGAGAAAGATACGATTATTGACGGTACTATTGAATTAAAAACAAATAATTTTACAAACCTCATCCGTGACCTTAATTTAGACTATAAACCGGATATGCCCGTTACTTCATTTACGCTGGCCGGTAACATTAAAGGAACAAAAGATGCCTTTGCTTTAGAAAATATCAATGCCCATTTGGGCGCAAACGGTATTACCGGTCAAATTCAGTTGGATAATAGTGAAAAAACACCGAAATTGATGGCAAAACTTGATTTTGACAGATTTGATGCCGATCGGTTATTTAATCTCGGTAAAAAAGAATTATTGCCGGTTGTACCCGAAGCAAAAGACGGTTTTATTACCATGCCGCAATTTAATGAGGGTACTATAGATTATTCTTCTCTTAAGGAAGTTGATTTTAATATCAAAGCAACGGCAAAACAGCTTGTCTTTAAGAATAAAACTTTTACTGATGCACTTATTGATACGGCTCTTAAAGACGGTGTGCTTAAAGTGGCTGACTTTAAGGCTGAAAAAGACGACAGTTCGGTCAGTTTACAATTTATTTTAGATAGCAATAATTTACCTAAGATAGAAGGAACATTTGCCGTTAAAGCTTTGAATATTCCTGATTTAGGCGGAGAAACTTATGTTTTAGAGAGCAGTCAACTTGATGCCGACGGCTCCTTTAACTCTTTGGCTGCTTCGCAAAAAACATTTTTTGAAAATCTTAATTCCAGAGGAAAAATTCAACTTTCCGGAACAGCGGTTAAAGGCTGGGATTTGGATATTATTAAATTTGACTTTGAACAACGTAAAAACGTTGACGGATTTGAAGACAGCGTATTAAATAATTTAAGAACCGGAAGAAGTATATTTACAAGAGTAAGCGGTAAATATGAAATTACAAAAGGGTTAATTACAGCTGAAAATATTATTTGGGAATCACCGGTTGCCAATATCAATATGAAGTTTAATCTTAACCTCAGCGATTGGTTGTTTACTGCGGTATTTAATGCCATATATCATAATGCGTCTTTCTCTGATGTTTTGAAATTTACCTTCGGCGGAAATTTGGCTAACCCGACGATTAAAGTTGATTTGTCTGAAAGTATTAAACGTATCCGTGATGCCGAAAATATGATTAAAAATGCCAAGAATAAAGAAGAAAAAGCCCGTTTAGAAAAAATCTCTAAAAAGGCAAAAGAGTTGGAAGACAGTTTAGATGACGAATTAAAGGAAATTTCTCGCATGACATTGGCCTTTGTTCGCTTTAAGCCTGTTACAAGCAATGCTAACGTTAATAATATCTATAATTCTAATATTGAAACATTGCAAAGTACGGAAAAGAAATTACAGCAGATGCTTTCTTTGGTACGCACAAACCCGACCGAAAAGACTTTAATGAGTGTTGAAGCCGAATTAAGTGCTGAAAAATCTAAACTTAAGTTTATTCCGAAAACATTGGAAGATAATTTTGTCGTTGACAGCAAATATGTCTTTGATGACACCTTCAACAAACTTGTTTGGGTTTATAACATCGCACAAAACAACTTCTCATACTATGATAATCTGACTTCCGAATATATGAAGGGAGTGCAGTTACTGGATGAAACCGATAATCCGCTTGCAGATGAGCAAAAAGAGCAATTAAGAACCGAGGTTAAAGAGGTTTCAGATGAAATGGATCTTATCACATCATTGCATAATAAAATTCGGGATAATTACTTGACCATTATTGATGCAACAAATGTAGCAGAGATGGAAGAAAATAATGAAATTGCAATACAGGCTTTAGATACTATCTTGACTTATGTGGAAAGATTAAATACGAAGATTGTTGACAGTATTGACAATTTCAGAGCCATCTTAAATATCTCGGCACGCGATTATGATCAATATTTACTCTATCCACCGAAAAAAGCTGATGAAATTGATATTAAAAAGCCAACCGTACCGGATTTGGCTAAGAAAGATGCCACACCTAAACAAGATGACGGTGATACATCAGAACCTAAGGCCGATGAAGATGAAAAGCTTCAAACCTCCGAGGCTGATGATATTAAAAAAAAAGATAACAGCCTTGCTGTGATTTTGCCTAAGATGGAATCCAGACAATCCGCTTTAGCCGATATTTTAGAAAACAGCATAAAACAAAACAGCGAAAAAAATGATGTAAAACAGAAGAAAGAGATTATTAAAGATACTGTTTTAGCAACCAATCTTTCTTTTAACGGTCTTTCTTCCATTCTTCAGCATAAAGATGTTGTTTCTAAAGAAAAGAACTCTGATAATAAGACTTTAGAAATCAGCGAGCCATCATTGGAAGAACTGATTGTTGCTGAGGCTATTCCCGTTATGGAAGAAAAAGCTCCGCTTTCTTTTGATGAAGAATTACTCCTCAATACCGCAGAAACATTACCAGAAGAGAAAACAATTCCCGATACACCTTTGACAACAGCTATTCTGGATATTGAGGAACCGGCTGTCTATGAACTTGTAGATTTACCGGCAGAAGATACCGAAGAAAAGGACAATGTCATTTTCAGAGAGGAAGCATTTGTTCCCGAAACAGAAAGCCATACGGAATTTAAAACGAATCCGGTAATTGCAATGGAAATAGGTAAAAATACGGCTCCGGTTATAGAAAAGGATATTGCCGAACAATTAAGCCGTAAAAAGGGGTTTAAGAAAGCGGTAACGGTTGCTGAAAATCAACCGTTAGAATTACCTTCGTCCGTTGATGTTGCTGAAGAAAATCCTGAGGTATCCGTTCCTAAAGTCAAACCTTTTGCCGTACAAAAGAAAACTTTAATGAATTTGTTAGCCACAACCGATATGGATAAGCAATTTAAGCCCGAAATAAGAAAATATGTTGAAAATGCACCGATACACATTAAAAACAGAGATGAACTGACCGGCAACAAATATATCTTTGCCGTTTCTTCACCTCGGACACCGCTTAAAGGAATAATCGGAAAGAATATGCTTATCGGTAAAGAAAAACCGATTACAGATGAAAAAGTTGAGAAAAAGTATATATTTGCGGCAAACAGCGGCAGAAATTTATTTTTGCAGGGTGATGTCAGCAAAAATATGTCTTTATTTGCCGAATAATCATTTTTAAACTTGCTGCTTAAAACTTTTGCCCCTATACTTAGCTCATAATTGCTTTTTTTAACTTATGGAGTTTTATATGTATACCAGACCAGAGGTCGTTGTTTTACCTGTTGCCGGGCTTTCAACAAGAAATTTACCGGCAACAAAAGCTATGCATAAAGGTTTTTTGTGCCTGAATAATTTACCGATTATTCAATATGCCGTGGAAGCATGCGCCGAAGCAGGTGTCAAAGAGATAATTTTTATTTATAGTGATGATACTAATAAAACCATGTATGAACGCTATTTTTCTCCTAACAAGGACTTAGAAGAAAATTTATTGAGAAAAGATAAGCTGGAGTTATGGGCAGCACTTAAACGTACTGTTCCCGAAGGGGTGAAGTTTTCCTTTGCCTGCCAATCTGAGCCGAAAGGTAACGGTCATGCTGTTTTGTGTGCCAAAGATATTATCGGTAAAAGAGACTTTATAGTGATGTGGGTTGATGATGTTTATGTTTGCCGCGGTAAAGGTATCTTATCACAATTATTGGACGTTTATGAGAAAAAAGGCGGTATTGTTGAGAATATTATTAAATTCCCGCGCGAACAGCTTTCCCGTTACGGGGTTTTGACTAAGATAAAAGTTTCTGACAACATTGTGCAAGCCAAAGGTGTGATTGAAAAACCGAAAATGGAAGAAATTGATTCTGATTATGCCAGCATGGGGCCGTATATTTTGCCGAACATAATTTTAGATTTATTACCGGAAGTACGAAAAGGTAATAACGGTGAAATCAACTTAACAGACGCCATCAACCTCGCTTGCCAAAAAGGTGTATCTTTATACGGTGTTTTAACGGCATCCGAACGCTATGATTGCGGAACCAATGAGGAATTAGCAAAATCCAATATTCGCCTATCCATACGCGAAAATAAAGTGCTTTATGAAGAAGCCGTTAAAACCATTCGCGAATTAGACGGGCAAAATTAAAGCATTTGCTTTTGATTTAAGTGCAATATCTCAATGATGGAAAACAATAAATAAAATTGTTTGAAGTGCTTTTCCGCGCGCTTTTTGTTAATAACGGAACGGAAGAAATTACTGCATTCAAACATATTTTTCTTAATTTCTATGTTGATTAGGACATTATTGTTTACAAAGCTGTATTCGGCGTTTGGAAACAGTTTCTTTAATTCCAGCATATATTCTATCATAACAGCAGTTAAAATGTAACGCGCTTCTATTTGATTATCGGTATATACTTCAAAGGCCCTTTCAAACTCCGGTGATTCAAGCCCTGCTCTTTCAAGCCCTTTATAACGTGAGAATTTATTTAACATGCCCTTGTCTTTAACAACGATAGTATGCCCGTCAAATTTTTTCTTCATCTCGGCTTCAAATATAATACCGCGACCTTTAACTTTGCGTTTGATTTTACGTACACCGTCTTCTTTTTGCTCTTGATATTTAAAACGTGCATATTCCATAATGGAAACAGGAACTTCTTTATATTCTCCGGTAAAACCGTCATCAGATGCCATATCATCACTTTTTTTCATGATTTGAGACTGGTTAAGTACCGATAAAGGTAAATTCGGATGATAGGTATAGTCAAATTTGCCAAAGAATCCTATCAATAAAGGCAAAATACTTTCTTTACTTTTCTTATAATACATAAATATCGGAGCGCATACACATAAAACCAAAAGGCAAAAAATAAAACCGTTTTCCCCTTCCCCTAAAAAGCTTACTTTTCCCGTTAACAAAAGTGCAATCCAGAGAACAACCAATAATATGACTGCAATAAGACCACCCAGATAATGATGGCGTTTTTTCTCTATTTCTCTTAATGACGGGGTGACAACATTATCGTAATAGTCATAAAATTGCTGGCGCGCGGCTAAATATTCAGGAGAATCTTCCATTTTTTTATTCCTTTGAGAAATCTTAAACTTTTTGTTTTATTATGACCTCAATATCTTAAATAATCACTAAATGGAGCTTTTTATGGTTAATTTTTTATGGGTTGGAATGTTTCTTTGTGCTGTTGTTGCTGCTCTTTATAACCTTATTATTCAACATGATACAAACACTTTTAATTTAATTGTGGAGGCTATTTTTAAGAATACACAAACAGCCGTTGATATTTCCTTAGGACTTATCGGTATTTTAAGCTTTTGGCTCGGTGTCTTAAAACTGGTTGAAGATACAGGATTGTCTGCCAAGATTTCGCAAAAACTTGCCCCTTTATTTAAGGTTATCATGAAAGATATACCGGAAAACAGCCCTGCGATATCTACCGTAGTGCTCAATATGGCAGCCAATTTTTTAGGTTTAGATAATGCTGCTACGCCGATGGGATTAAAGGCAATGGAACAACTACAAGAACATAATAAGCAGAAAGATACCGCCAGTGATGCACAAATTCTCTTTATGATACTTAATGCATCTTCTGTTACCCTTATCCCGATTACGATTTTTATGTATCGGGCGCAAATGGGGGCTTTAAGGCCGACTGAAGTTTTTATCCCGATTTTATTGGCAACTTCTGTTTCAACCTTGGTCGGATTTTTCTGTATTGCGGTTAAACAAAAAATAAATCTTTGCCACCCTGTTTTAATTAAATTCTTTGGCGGAATGATAGCCTTGATTGCACTTATTGCAGGCGGTTTTTACTTTTTGGGCAGCGAAAAGCGATTGGCTGTTTCCGCGGGCGTGGGCAATATTATATTGATTTTACTCATCAGTGCTGTTCTTTGTTTATGCATTAAAAAGAAAGTGCGCTGCTATGAAGCTTTCGTGGAAGGCGCCAAAGAAGGTTTTGGCGTGGCTATCCGCATTTTGCCATATCTTTTGGCAATGTTGGTGGCTATCGGGGTTTTCCGTGCTTCGGGAATCTTAGACACACTTATTGATTGGGTTAAGTCTTTATGCGCTTTAATCGGTGCAGACGGACGTTTTGCCGATGCCTTACCGACAGCGTTAATGAAGCCGTTATCCGGTAGCGGAGCGCGAGCTATGATGATTGAAACCATGCAAAATCATGGGGCAAACAGCTTTGCTGCTTTTACGGCATCTGTTATTCAAGGCTCTACGGAAACAACCTTTTATGTTTTAACGGTTTATTTCGGGGCGGTTAATATCTCTAAAACGCGCTACGCCTTAAAATATGCTTTAATATCCGATTTTGCCGGTATTATTGCCGCTATTTTGCTTTCTTACCTGTTTTATGCCGAATAAAGGAAATTACCATGAAAATTTTAGTACAACGTGTTCTTTCTGCCGATGTCAGCGTTAATCAAAAAATTACCGGGCAAATTAATCGCGGTTTGCTGGTCTTTTTAGGAGTTGAAAAAAATGATACTACCGCTCAGGCAGATTATTTGGCTAACAAACTGGTTAACTTGCGTATTTTTGAAGATGAAAACGAAAAAATGAACCTTTCGGTACAAGATATTAGTGGCGGTATTCTCTTGATTTCTCAGTTTACATTAGCTGCAGATATGTCACGAGGCAACCGGCCGGGGTTTGATAATGCCGAAACGCCGGAAAAAGCTAAACAAATGTATGAATACTTCATACAAAAACTAACGGAAAAGGGAATCGCTCCCGAAACAGGTGTTTTTCAAGCTGATATGAAAGTTCGCCTTATCAACGACGGACCGGCCACTTTTTGGCTTGAAAGATAAATATTAAAGTAGCTGATTGTTTTTAACTTTGACGGCAAAATTGCCAACCGCTTCTTTTAGCAGTTTTTGTACCAGTTTTTTAGCTATCTGCTGGGTATCTTCATTATTTTCTATAATGATATAGCGATTTTGCTGTTCTTTATTTATCAAGATTCCCCCTTTGGACCACAATTCCAAACCGACAGACATACTAAAACGGCTGTTTTCGTAGTTTATTTGCTCTATTTTAGATTTAATAAGCTTGGGAACTAAATAGTAATCGGCCATGCTCTCGTTGGGGGTAATAATCATATTCGGCTCAAAAGAAAGCCATTCGGTTATTTTTTGAGTATAGGCATCTGTCTGCCTTTTATTGTAATATTCCATATTTTTGACATAGACCAATGGAATAATATGGTCACCATTTTCAGCATACTTTGTCGGTTGCTGAGACACAAAAAAACTGTCTGCATAAGCCAGATTACAATAAATTGTAAGTAAGACCAATGCAGACAGTTTAAGAAGCTTTAATGGCATTCAAGATTATTCCTGAACTTGTCTGATGATTTCAACCCATTCGTTAACTTTTCTGCCACTCTTATCAAACATTGATAATTTGTATTGAAGTGCAGGAGCTTTAGAATCGGCTACATACCAGTCAGCTGTTGAAGCTACAATGTAATCAGCATCTTTCGGGCTGTTTACAACATCAAAGGTTTTGGAAACATTGATTATGTCTTTGGTGGTGCTCTTTAAGCGCTCGCTACCATAAGGCATATCAGAACTTAATACTTGCGTATCTTTTAAGAACACTGTTTTGTGACCTTTGCTGGAGATATTTGCAGTATCCTGTAACATACGATTAGTAGCACGCGTTGCTACAACATTGTATGCTTCCGGTGAATATTTGGCAGCAGCTATCGGCTTAGCGTTTTTTTTAACTGTTGTCGGTTGCATACCCAAAACTTCCGGACGATACGGATCTTTTTCTACGGTTACCTCTACATATTCACTTTGAGCCGGTGCCTGATTAACAGATACCGGTGCTGATGAATAAGTATTTGCACTGTAGTTATCCATATATCTTACTTCTGCCGGAATAACTTCCTCATGAGTGGTTACAACCGGTTCACAAAAATCTTTTCCGCAAGGTTCTTCTACCGTGGTTGTGGTTGTAATAATCTTCTTTGTTGTAGTTACCTTCGGTTGCGGTTGAGGAACAACAACAGGCTGTACCATCATGCAAGGACACGGCTGATAGCATACCGGTTGATAACAAGGCTGTACCTGAACAGCGCACGGGCAAGAAGATACCGGTTGCGGAGCCGGTGTATAAACGGCTTCTTGTTCAACTACTACTTTTGCCGGTGTTACTTCAACCATATCTTGGTCTGCGACAACCTTTTCTTCATAAACCGGTTCATCAACGGTAACAACGTCTACTTCTTCCCACTGATTATCACTGCATGAGCAGGCAGCTAATAAACTGCAGGTTATAACACTTAAAACTTTTTTCATAGGGCTTCTCCTAAATAAAATATTTATTGTTATGTACTTTTTAATACCAAAGCAATTAAAAATTCCTTAAGTTTTTGATTTACTTTTGAGTTTTTTTATGATAGAAAAATCCCCGATTGAGAGGGCTCATGACGATTACATTTTCTGCCATTTTGTTTGCTTTGTTCTTTTTATTCAAAGGGTTACAGAAAAATATATTCTTTCTACTCTATGCCGTTGCGATGATTTTGACGGCATATTGGTGTGAAAATAATTTGGGATGGAAAGTTCAGCCTTTCCATAAAACCAGTTTGTTGCTGTTTATACTCTTCCATTTTCCTTTTGTCAATATTTTTACTTTTTGGGCGTACGGACGTGATAAAAGCCTGGCTAAGCGTGGAGAATGGCGCATTCCCGAGGTGCAACTGCATACATTGGAGCTTTTGGGCGGAACAATCGGCGCCATTGCCGGGCAAAAAATTTTTCATCACAAAAATAAGAAAAAAAGCTATATGGCAACTTTTTTTGCCACTATTGTCATCCAAGTCGGGATTATTCTTTATATTTTACACTATCTGAGAATTTGGTAATTACATTACCATACCGGCATATAATGCCTGAGACGGTTCCACATTTTGACGCATAACGGCGTTAAATATCGGGTAAACGCGCTCGCATTCCATAAGCGATAATTCTATGATGCGAGAAATTTTCCCGTAAAACAGTTCCTCATTATCCTGCAAAATCATGGAATGCTTGAAAATAGGCATTTTCTGTTCGCTCCAGTAGGAAAAATGGCCAAGCCACAGATTTTCATTCAACAAAGCAAGAAGTTCAAACATTTTGCTTCTATCTACCGTAGCCGTTTCCAAATTAAGCAAGCAGGAAATATGCAAGCAACGCAAATGCTCCTCATAGGCAAAAAATATAAGCATATTATCCCATTTTCCCTGGACCTCGGCAACCAATTCGTTTTCTTTACGACGGTCACAGGCAACTTTATCCTGCGCAAACAGGTACTCTATGGTATCTATCGGGTTGTATATTTCTTGTTCTAATGCGACATTCATTTTTTTGCCTTTTGGATTTTGTTGATTTTATTCTTACTTACGTTCAGGCTTAAAACAATCATAATGTGCACTTTTCCACTTTTTTAAGCAAAAAGTAACTTTTTATCTTTGCAAAAAATATTTTATTTCAAGCGCTTATTTTTAACGCTCTTTTTTTTGACTTTTTTATGTGGATTATATTTTTTTCTTAATATAAATTTAAGACATTGTTGATTGGTACCCTCTAAAGGAGTGTTTTTGCTTATGTATATTGATTTTCCGGATATTTCACCCGCTGCTTTAACTTTAGGTTCTTTTCAAATACGTTGGTATGCTTTGGCGTATCTTTTGGGTATTCTATCAGCTTGGTGGTTAACGAAGCTTAATATTAAAAAATATGATTTGGGAATTTCCTCTAATCAGCTTGATGATTTGGTCTTTTATACAACTCTCGGTATTATCTTAGGCGGAAGATTAGGTTATGTTCTTTGCTACGGAAACGGTTATTTTTGGCAGCATCCGGAGGAAATTTTTGCCGTTTGGCATGGCGGCATGTCTTTTCACGGGGGAATTATCGGTGTTATCTTAGGATTATATTGCTTTGCTCGCAAAGAAAAATTCCCATACTTAAAAATTACGGATATTGTGGCGATTTATGTACCAATCGGAATTTTTCTCGGGAGAATTGCCAATTTTGTTAACGGCGAATTATGGGGACGAGTTACAACCGTGCCGTGGGCCGTTAAATTTCCGGAGGGAGGGTATTTGCCTCGCCATCCCTCGCAAATATATGAAGCTTTAAGCGAAGGCGTTTTATTACTCATTATTCTTAACCTATTGTGGCGCAAGGCTTATGTACGTGAGCATACAGGCTTTATTTCCGCTGTTTTTCTTATATTTTATGCATCTTCCAGATTTGTTATGGAATTTTTCAGAGAACCGGATCAGCAAATAGGCTTTATTTTCGGACACACAACCCTCGGACAATTATTATCTTTGCCATTTTTGTTGTTGGGATTGTATATTCTCCACCGCGCTGTCAAAAGCAAGAAAGCTTAGGCTTTAACCGTGATATTATGCGTAAATTTACAGGCTTTACGCAAATTATCTTCAGCACGACTTAAGACGACGGAAGCATCCGCATCACTACGTTTCTTTTCACTGACACATTGTGATACGGTTAACTGCAAGTGATTATTTTCATTAAATACAAATATGGATTTTGCTAATATACGGCGAATATTTTCCGCCTCATTGAAGGTTTCTGCCGAATTAGCATTTAAGAAAGCCAGAATAAGCGCATCATTTTTGTAGTTATATATCTTTACTTTGCGATTTGCCCTGCGAATCTGTGCCAGTAACATCTTTTTTAAGATAAGCGTTTTACTTTTGCCGTATCTTTTTATCAGTCTGTTGTACTCATCTATATACATGAGTGCAATACTGTATTTTAAGGGATATTTTCTTTCCGCATCCTTTAAAAATAATCGGGCATTATCAATGTTTAATTCTTCGTCTTTATACAGTATATAGTAGGCATAATACAATGATGAAAGCAAGGCTATCAAAACGGCAGCTAAGAAAAACAAGCTAAATGCAAACAAATTATCCGAAAAATAAAGACCGGAAATAACCGCAACGGAAATAAACAAACCGGCAGAATTTAATATCTTACCTCTTATTGTTTGGTATATAAGTAGGACCATAATGCAAATGCATGCCGTTGCCAAAGCCGGATAATTAAGCATACCTATATGTTTGTAAAAAAAGTAGGAATCCGCATCAATGCTTTGGTTTTGTAATTTTTCTATTATCGCCGTTTGCGCAAATAAAAAGACAAAAAAAGCGCTCCAATATCTGTAAGGTTTGTTCTGGGCAAATAAAAGACTGGCAACTAATATGTTGGGAAGCGCGACAATTATCCATATATTGTAGCCTGCCGAGAACATATAATCTTCTCCATATGCATAGCGCGTGCTGTTTATAATCAAATAACTGATAAAGACCACAGCCACAGACATTGCCATAGAGGGAATACGGCGTAATCCCGCAAAAATAAAAGTTATAGCAGATAATGTAACAAACATGGTATGAATGGAATGATATGTTTCTTCGGAAAATTCGGATATTGAGAAGAAATAAATCAAAAATGCACCTATTATTATGATAGGTAACAACATAGTCTTGCTGTATAATAAAACTTTTTCCGGTTCAAATCCCAATGTCACGACACTATAACCTTATTTATGTTTTCTTTTCAGGTTAATATAATACGGAATAGTTAAATTTTATTTACACATTTTAAAATGGAGCTATCTCCATATGAGTAAAAACGATATTTCTGTTCTATGGCGTGTTGATAGGCTTTTTTCATACGTTCGGTGCCGGCAATTGCACAAATCAGCATAAATAGTGTGGACTTTGGCAAATGAAAATTCGTAATAATGGCATCTATCATCTTAAATTTGTAGCCCGGTGTTATAAATATAGATGTTTCCCCTTGAAACGGATGAAGGGTTCCCGTATTATCAGCCGCACTTTCCAACAAGCGAACCGAAGTTGTCCCCACGGCAATGATTCTTCTACCCTGTTTTTTGGCTTGGTTAATGATATCACAAGCTTGAGGGGTTATAATACCGTATTCTGCGTGCATTTTGTGGTCTTTGGTATCTTCGGTTTTAACCGGGAGGAAAGTCCCTGCCCCGACGTGTAATGTTAAAAATACTTTAGTTATACCTTTTTCTTCTAATCTTTTTAATACATTATCCGTAAAATGAAGACCGGCAGTCGGCGCAGCAACTGCTCCCTCATATTTGGCATAAACGGTCTGATAATTTTCTTTATCATTATATTTATTCCAAAGACCGGTTCCGGGTTTATCTCTCTTTATATATGGAGGTAACGGCATCAAACCGTATTGTTCCAATAACCTGCCTAAATCATCTACCGAGCATAAAAATTCCAATAAAACCCCGTCCTCATTGTCTTTTTCTAATACTTTGGCTTGAAATTGCGACTGTTCAGCCGGAATTTCTGCGGTATAAAAGGAAATAACATCATTTATATGTAATCTCTTAGAATTTTTGACAAATGCCCACCATGTTTGACCTGACTCCGGGTGATAAAGGGTTACTTCTACCTCAGCCTCTCCTCTTTTGCCATATAGACGAGCCGGAATAACCTTGGTATCATTAAAAACCAAAACATCCCCTTCTTGCAAAATATCCGGTAAATCATAAAAATGTCTGTCTTTTATTTCTTTTTCATCCAATAAATCCAAAAGTTTGGATGTATCTCTCGGGTTTACCGGTTCTTTGGCTATTAAATCTTTATCTAACTCAAAATCAAATAAATCTACACGCATTTGGTATTCCTTTTAAAATTATCAGGCTCGTTTATAGAGCTATAACTTTAATTTAGCAAGATTTTTTTCCTATTTTTTGTAATTTTGACAATTTTTTAAAAAATATTTAAAAATTGACAAAAAAGTTGTTGAAATTATATTTTTTTTGGTATATACTGCCAGTAAATTCAAAGATGTTTTAGGAGAACAACTGTGTCAAATATTAAGTCTAGTAATGAAGTTATCAGCATTTCTTTAGATGATGCTTATGAAATTATCGGTGGGTACAAAGCCGCTGATGAGAAGACAGTAGCTATTGCTATGGAAATGTTAGAAAAAGAAAGTTTAACTTCCGATTTTGCATTACAACTTTTAACTTTATATAAGTCTAAAATGTCCTTAAAAGACATAGACTTTAATAATATATCAGATGTCCAACTGGAAAAAGGGTTGGATAAGGCTATTGAGTTTTCTCGTAGCGAAGATGACTACATTCGTCAGATTTTTAGTGATAATACTAATAACAGTTTAATTATCAATACAAAGCTCATTGATACTAACGGTGATGAAGCCTCCGTGCAAGCTGCTGATAACGGAGCCCTTTTGTTGGCTCGTACTGCAACAGAAGAAATAAAAAGAAAATTGATCACCGGTCAACTTGATAGTATTGATGATGCACAGAAAGCATTGAATTCTCAATTTGCAAGTAAGTATTTTGATCTCAGAAGCGCAGCATTGAAAGATGTCAGTGGTGCTTATATTGAAGATGCATCTGATGCCAAGAAGACTGTCCATATTCTTGCTAAGGATATCAGTGAAAAGTTTGAAAATGATAAGCAAGCCATTAAAGAACTGGATAAAGAGTTAGAAAAACGTACTGAAAAGTCTAAATCTACCGGTTTAAAAGCTAAGTGGCGTAAATTTAAGACTCTTATTGTTGCAGGCTTTATGACAATTTCTGGTGCGTCATTTATGTCTTCTTGTTCTAATGATAGCAAACAAGATAGAAAGCCTACACAGCAAGAAGTTGTTAATACACCGCTTAATATGAAAAAGACAAAAGTTCAGCCGAAAACAATATCTTTAAAGCAGGATACTGTTAAAGAAGTTGCTGTTGTTATGCCGACAGAATATTCTGACAGTTTGGGTATTTCTCATGCTGCTTGGTTATCCACGCAGGATTTTGATAATAACAGCTTTACAAAGCAAATTGATGATAGCACAACCGTTCAAGGCTATGAGTTTGCATATAAACGTTTAACAGATTCTGTTATGAAGCAACACTTCAACGGACTTACTCGCGAACAAGTGTTGAATGCACACAGATACTTACGTTCAATGTATCCTAATCCTGAAAATTTAGCTTCTAAAGGTATTGATGAAGCTACAGTTGAAGCCGCACAAAAGGCGAAAGAATTTGACCAATTCTTAAATGACTGTGGTGATAAGATTCCTGAAAATATGGATAAAATGTTCATTGACCAAATTCCTGGAAATTTGAATATTTTTGCAACCGGTATTGAAAATCCTTGTGATGATGGTAAAGTTCAATATAAAACTTTGCAATCTAAGGTAAAAAAAGATATTACCTGGGAAGAAGCTGTAGATTCTGTTAAAACTGATACGATTCCTGGCTTTAGTGTTGCAGATGCTGAGGTTATCGGTGAGAGACAGAATACTGTCAAAGAACAACAAGCCATAAACATTACAGAACGCAATGGTAACGAAAACTTAACTGATGGCAAGGAAGTTAAAAAAGATGTTCCAGTCGAAGAAGCAAACAGGGAAGTTAGAGGTGCTGATAAACACAATGTTTTGGTTAAAGAACAAGCTGATACCACAAAGACCAGCACAATTACCTTTGCTGAGGCTCAAGCTATTGTCTTAGATGCGTCAGCCAAAGTTTCTGCACAACAAGATACTGTTAAAGCTGATGTTTCCAGTGCTTCAGTTGAGCAAGGTGATACAGTCAGCGTTAAAAAGAAGAAGGCGGCTAACTTAAGAAAAGAGCAGGCTAAGAAGGAAGCTCGTGTGCAAAAAGGTGCTCTTAACGATAGTGTTTCTGCTCCGTTATTTACCAAAGCTGCTACTGAAATCGTTAACACGAAAGAAGAAGCAAAAGCTGATACAACTGCTTCACTCTTTACCGAAGTTGCTGCTGAAATCATTAATACTTCTGATACGGTTAAAGTTAGCAACGTTCAAGCTAAAGAAGTTGAAAATACTGTAAAAGAAGAAGCCGGTTCTAACCAAGATCCCGGTACCGGTGGTACAGAAGAAATCATCTTGGGTACTGAAAATGTTCCTCTTGGTACACCGTCTGCCTTTGATACCCCTGAAAGAGGCGGTTTTGAAGGTTCCGGTATTACAAAGAAGGCTGATGAACATAACAGAAAAATTCTTGGTGATGAGCTTTATGATCTTATTGTTAATGGTTCACCCGATAAATGGTTCAACAATGGCGATATTGCTGAAGGTTTGAGCCGCAGACAATGGGCTTCTGTTGTTGCCGTGATGGTTGCAACAGGTCCGCACCAAGCAACGACTCAAGAAATCTTGGATGCTATTAACTGCCAAAGAGAAATCAGAGCTGAATTATTTGATAAAGTTAAGGCAGATGTTGATGGTATTCGTGAAAACAGAACTCGTGACGGTTGGACATATGATAAACCGGTTTATGTTCGCAAGATTAAAAACAATGGTTGCGAAAAGAAAGTAACTTTGGATAAGATTCGGACAGAAAATCGTAAGAAGACCACGGCTTCCGGTCCGAAGTTCCCGAGATTCTTTAAGGTTATTAAACAATTTATACCAGCCTTTACAATGGATGAGCCTGAAATTGTCGGTGTCAGAGATAATATTGTTGAGAAAAAGCTACCTATTAAAATTACCGAGTTAAACGGTAATGGGCAATTAACAGATGGTAAAGTTGTTAAGAAAAATATCCCTGTTAAGAAAGCTTTGGTAGATGTTAAAGATGCTGACAAACATAAAGTTTTGGTTAAAGACAGCAATACCGAAACTACCGGATTTGTTGCCGAAGAATTTAACGGCAATGAAAACTATACAAATGGTAAGAAGGTTAAAACCGTTGATGTTAACCAACTTTTAGGTATTAAAGTAAATGGTAACACTCAGGTTTTGGTTCAGACAGATAAGAAACCTTCCAGTTTGCGCAAGCAGATTGCAAAGCTTAATGACAGATATGTAAAAGCTGCAAAAGCAAATGGTTTGACCGGTAATGTTGCTTTGGATAAATACTCTGAAGCCGGCAGTGAGTTTATTTCTAAGTTCCAAAAGGATAATGATATAACTCCTGAATACATCAATGCTATTTCTGTTTACCAACAGAGCAAAGATAACAAGGTTCAAGCTAATAATCGTGGAAATTATATCAACTCTCAAAATTTAAGAGCTTAATATAATATCCTGAATATTTAATCCGCCTATTTTAGAATAGGCGGATTTTTTTGTTTAAATGCAAATAGTTGGGGATAACTTTGGTAGCGAAAGCCGCCGTTTTTAAAATTTTACTTGAAAAATCAACAATTCGTGTTAACTTATTGGCGATTTTTAGAAAAAAATGCCGTGCGGGGCTGCCGCACAATAATATTTAGGAAGGATAATAATATGACTATTCGCGTCGGTATTAACGGTTTTGGACGTATCGGTCGTCTGGTATTCCGTGCTGCACAGAACAGAAACGATATTGAAATTGTCGGCATCAATGACTTGATTGATGTTGATTATATGGCTTATATGCTGAAATATGACACAATGCATGGTCACTTTGACGGTACGGTTGAAGTTAAGGACGGCAAGCTCGTTGTTAACGGAAAAGCTATCCGCGTTACAGCTGAAAAGAATCCGGCTGATTTGAAGTGGAACGAAGTCGGCGCTGAATATGTTGTAGAATCTACGGGCTTGTTCTTAACAAAAGAAAAAGCTCAAGGACACATTGATGCCGGTGCTAAGTATGTTGTTATGTCTGCACCATCTAAGGATGATACACCGATGTTTGTTTGCGGTGTTAACACAGACTCTTATGTTAAAGGTACACAATTTGTTTCTAACGCTTCTTGCACCACAAACTGCTTGGCTCCGATTGCAAAAGTATTACACGACGCTTTCGGTATTACAGAAGGTTTGATGACAACTGTTCACTCTACAACTGCTACACAAAAGACTGTTGACGGTCCGTCTGCTAAAGACTGGAGAGGCGGTCGTGCTGCCAGCGGTAATATTATTCCGTCTTCTACCGGTGCAGCTAAAGCTGTTGGTAAAGTTATTCCGTCTTTGAACGGCAAATTGACAGGTATGTCTTTCCGCGTACCGACTCTTGATGTTTCCGTTGTTGACTTAACAGCCAACTTGGCAAAACCTGCTACTTATGAAGAAATCTGCGCCGCTATGAAGAAAGCTTCCGAAGGCGAATTAAAAGGTATTTTGGGTTATACCGAAGATGCTGTTGTTTCTTCTGACTTCTTGGGTGATGCTCGTACATCTATCTTTGATGCTAAAGCCGGTATTCAATTAACACCGACTTTTGTTAAGGTTGTAAGCTGGTATGACAATGAATGGGGTTATTCTAACAAAGTATTAGACCTCATTGCTCATATGGCAAAAGTTAACGGCTAATTTTGATAAAGTCCCCGCCGTCTCTTGATAGCGGGGATTCTTTTTATATATAAGGAAAATTTAATGACAGGATATAAAACAATAAAAGATTTAGGAAATTTGAACGGCAAAGTGGTTATGCTCCGCGCCGATTTGAATGTGCCGATGGATGAGAATTTTAATGTTACCAATACGGCTCGTATTGACCGTACCGTTCCGACAATTAAGACCTTGATGAACGCCGGTGCAAAGGTTGTGGTTATTTCTCACTTCGGCAGACCGGAAGGTAAAGGCGATATGAAAAATTCTCTTTCTCATATTGTTAAAGATTTAGAAAAAGCTCTCGGCAAGAAGGTTACCTTTGTTGATGACTGTATCGGTGAAAAGGTTGCAGCCGCCGTTAAAGCCATGAGTAATGACGAAATTTTGCTGTTGGAAAACTTGCGTTTTTATGATGAAGAAAAGAAAGGTGATGAAAATTTTGCCAAAGAGTTAGTTAAACCGGCAGATGTTTATGTTTCTGATGCTTTCTCTACCGCACACCGCGCACATGCTTCCATGGTGGCAGCCGCTAAATTATTGCCGTCTGCCATGGGTTTATTGATGGAAGAAGAAGTTAATGCTTTGACAACCGGTTTAAATAATCCGGTTCGTCCGCTCATTGCCATCGTCGGCGGTTCAAAGGTTTCTACCAAGTTGGATTTATTAAACAACCTCGTTAAGAAAGTTAATAAATTGGTTATTTCCGGTGGTATGGCTCATACCTTTATGAAGGCCAGCGGTATTGATACCGTTAATGAAAGCAATTCTTTGGTACAAATGGATATGATTGATACGGCAAAAGAGATTATGGCAACAGCAAAAGCTAATAATTGCGAAATTATCTTGCCGCAAGATGTTGTTGTTTCCAAGGAATTTAAGCCGATGGCAGAACACAAAACCGTTGATTTGGCAAATATTCCGGCTGAAGGTTGGAGTTTGTTAGACGTTGGCGAAAAGACTATTGCTGCCATTAACGCTAAACTTGATGAATGCAAAACATTGGTTTGGAACGGTCCTCTCGGTGTATTTGAGATGAAACCGTTTGATAATGCCACCAATAAAGTTGCTCAACATGCCGCTGAATTAACTAAAGCCGGTAAGTTGACAACCGTTGCCGGTGGTGGTGATACTGTTTCCGCATTGGAAAATGCCGGTGTTGCCAGTAAATTTACTTATATTTCCACCGCGGGCGGTGCTTTCCTTGAATGGATGGAAGGCAAGGAATTGCCCGGCGTTGCAGTAATGAGTGCTTCTCAAAAAGCTGCTTAATTTCGGTTGAAATTAAAAAAATTTAGGAGGGTGGTGTTAAACCGCCCTCTTTTTTGTGGCTTGTTTGTTGCCCCCGACAAGGAGGGACAAAAAAGAGAGAGCGAAGCGAGAGGAGAGGATTAAGGTGGGGGTGATGTGATAGAGCATTATTATTGTCACCCCCTTCGTCGCTTTCAGCGACACTTCCCCCCTCTTTATAAAGGGGGCAGAGGGAAAGAGAGGCATGCTTTAAAGGGGCAGAGGGAAAAGAAAGGGAGGGGTGAATGAGGCATGACGGATTAAAATGAAATGTTTAGAAACAATATGTTACAAGGCCATAGAAAAAATTTACTTGTTTTTAAGAAATAGTTTTATAGACTTTAGGCATAACCGGGAGGTTATTTTGTTTAAACAGAATAAGGAGTTTGCTTATGAACTACAAAACTTTATTAATGGCATCTGCTGCCGTTTTATTCTCAACACAGGCTATGGCTCAAGATTTGACTGGTGCATTTTCTGTTCCGGGTAAAGGACAAATTATGTCTGATACATCTTTTGCAATCAGTCGTGAAAAGGCTGAATGGAAAGGTACACCTTCGTCTTGGGCTGATGATTCTTCAGCTTTAAGACAGGCTATTGAATATGGTATTACCGACAATTTGAGTATTAACGGCGCTATCGTTAACTACTTTGACGTTGAAGGTGAATACAACAACAGTCATAACTTTGCTTACGATTTAGGTGCAAAGTACAATATGCGCTTTGATGATGTATTATTCCAAATTGCACCGACCTATAATACTTATGATCCGAAGAGCTGGTATGGTCACAGAGACAATGATGAACGTTGGCAAAAGAACCTCGGCGTTGATTTGAAGGCCGGTCTTGATTTGGGTAACGGCGTTACACCGTACATCGTTTACCACATTGATTCAGACATTGATACCAACCACAGAGAGTTAGACCAATCTGTTAAGTTCGGTCTTCATAAATATGCCGGTAAGTGGGCTTTGGATGGTGCTGTTCGTTACGAATGGACAAAGAATGAAGGTTGGAAAAACTCTACCGAAACCTGGTTTGATGCAGAAGCTGACTACTACCTCAAAGACAATATCGCTTTAGGTTTGTATGGTAGCTACCTCATTGATGCTCATGACAGAATGGATACTTGGGATGGCACCAAACTTCATGTTAAAGAAGCTCATGAAGTTGGTTTAAGAGTTAAAGTATTGTTCTAATACTTTAAGTATTATTGTGGGGATAAAAGAGAGTGTTTCGGCACTCTCTTTTTTGTGTTGTCCGTACGGGGATAACTTTAAGCGTCATGCCCTGAGCGATGACGAATGGCGAGGGATCCTGAAACAAGTTCAGGATGACGCGGAAAAAGCAAAAGAGAGAGGAAAAGCAATCTGTTTTGATAATCAAATAAAAGGCATTGCAAAATATTAAAATCTTTGATAGAGGTATTTATATATGAAGATATTATGATTATGGGGGGAATGATAAATGGTCAAAAAAGCGATTATTATCGGTGCCGGACCGGCAGGGTTGACTGCCGCATACGAACTTCTGACACGCTCAGATATTGTGCCGACCGTTTTGGAAGAAAATGATTATGTCGGTGGTATCAGCGCAACGCTTGACTATAAAAATAATAAAATTGATATGGGCGGACACCGCTTTTTTACAAAATCTGACAGAGTTATGAACTGGTGGCTATCTATTCTTCCTCTGCAGGGAAAGCCCTCAAAAGATGATATTCTTTTAAATCGTGAAGTGGAACTTTCTAAGCTTAAAAAGGCTCCTAATCCGGAAAAAACGGATAAAGTTATGCTGAAACGTCCAAGGCTCTCACGAATCTATTATTTAAAGACGTTTTTCAGCTATCCGGTCAGTCTTAATATGGATACCATTAAAGGGCTCGGATTGTGGCGGATGTTTAAAATCGGCTGTTCATACCTTAAAGCCCTCGCCTTCCCGATTAAAGACGAAAAATCTTTGGAAGATTTTATGATTAACCGCTTCGGGCGCGAGCTTTATCTCACATTTTTTAAGGATTATACCGAAAAATTATGGGGTATGGATTGTGCTAAAATCTCCGCAGAATGGGGCGCACAACGCATTAAGGGTATATCTATTCTTAAAGTCTTAAAGCAAATGGCACAAAATCTTACCGGTAAAAAAGGTAAAGCGGTGGAAACAAGCTTTATTGAAAGCTTTTTTTACCCGAAATTCGGTCCGGGACATATGTGGCAAAGTGTCGCAGATATTGTTAAAGAAAAAGGCGGGAAAATCGTGCTTAAAAGCAAAGTGACACGCATTATTAAGCAAGATGACCGGATTATTGCGGTTGAAGCAACAGATAGTAAGGGTAATACAAAAGTTTATGAGGGAGATATATTTATCTCTACCATGCCGGTTAAAGACCTGATTTCGGCAATGAATGATGTGCCGGCACGGGTGGCTGATGTTGCCGAGGGGTTAATGTACCGTGATTTCCGTGTGGTCGGTGTGTTACTCAATAAGCTTAAACTTAAAAACACCACCGCGATTAAAACGGTTAATAATATTGTGCCGGATACATGGATTTATGTGCAAGAACGCGAAGTTAAACTCGGTCGCATACAGGTCTTTAATAACTGGAGCCCATATCTGGTTAATGATTTTAAAAACACGGTATGGATAGGGTTAGAATATTTTTGCAACGAAAAAGACCATATTTGGACAGACAGCGATAAGAAATTTATTGAGTTTGCCGTTGATGAGGCCGATAAAATCGGTATTTTTGACAAGAAGGATGTCTTAGATGCTTATACGCATCGTGTTAAAAAAGCCTACCCTGCTTATTTTGGTACCTATGACAGATTTGATGAGGTTAAAAACTATGTTAACACCATAGAAAATCTTTATCTTGTCGGCAGAAACGGTATGCACCGCTATAATAATATGGATCACTCCACATTGGCGGCAATGAAAACCGTTGATTTGATTTTAGGCGAATGTCATGACCGCGAAGAGGTGTGGTCTGTCAATACCGAATCGGATTACCATGAAGAAAAACAATCGGCGTAAAACATGGATAAATTGCGGTTATTCTTTGAAAAACAACTAAAGGATTTTGATGATGCGGCATTTGTTCGCTTGTTAAAGGTTTTTGCTTTAACGGCTATGGTTATTATCGCTTATATGGCGGTGTTTTCTGGTTTTCAGATTGTAGATGAGTTTGAGCATTTGCATGCATCATGGTTGGTTTCTGTCGGCAAAATGCCGTATCGGGATTTTTTGGAACACCATAACCCGCTGTTGTGGTTTTTATCCGCACCGATTGTCAGCGCCTTTTATGATAATGCAATCATTTTTTATGTTATGCGGGGAATAAGCGCGGGAGTATCTGTTCTTATCGGTTGGTATGTCTATAAAATAACGCTGTTTTGGGGAGATAAAAAAAGCGGATGGCTGGCGATTGCACTTTATCTCGGTAACGTTATCACTCTTTATAATTTTTACCAATACCGTCCGGATAATTTTATGAATCTGTGCTTTATTGCCGGTATGTATTATTGGTTTGTTGCCTTAAAAGCAAATGCACTAAAGCCGCTTAGCATATCCTTTTTGTTTTTTACTTTTTCGTTTTTGTTTTTGCAAAAAATCTCTTTGCTTTTAGCGGTGGTTGAAGTTCTTTTGTTAGGACTTGCCGCATTTAAGAAGATGAGACTTAAAACCATGACTATTGCGGCACTTCCATCACTTTTGATTCTATTCTTGTTTATGCTGTTTTTCTATGCAAAAGGAACTTTGCCGATATATTTGGATATAAATTATCGCTTTAACCATGCTATGCTCTATTACTATGAACGTGGTGCATTTTGGTATAGGAATTTCTGTTTTAGTATTTACGGGTTTGCCTTTGTAACAGCTTTAGCTTTTTTTACAAAAGAAAATATCTATTTTAAGCTAACGGCGGTTATTTTCGGAGCGGAATTTTTAATGCGCGGATTTTATTTCGCTCCTTATACGCACTATTATTCTTTGGTGACGATATTGGCGGCAATAGTGCTTTCCGTTTATGCGACAAAAATTATGCCGAAATATAAAACATTAAGTGCTGTTTTACTTATTCTGATGTTTTTAAATCTGGGACATTTGTTTAATAAGGCGGATAAAACTATCCCTAACCATAACAGTTATACCCATTATCAGCTCGCTGACTGGGCGCATAAACATTCCGCTAAAAATGATATGTTGATGAACGGATATGATATGATTTTTAACATTTATCGCCCGGATGTCAGCTACTATTGGTTTCAGTTGGATACATTATTACCGATTATGGAGCGCGAATATAATTTGACTAATAAAATTGATGTGAATAAGCTGATTATTAAGTACAGACCGAAGTTTGTTTATGCGGCAAATTATGTAGATGCGCTGGCACTAAGACTTTATGGCGAAAAGAAATTTGCGCAGAAATTTATGCCGGAGCTCATCACGACGCTCTATAAACCGACTCCGTTTAAGGGTTTGTGGGAGCTTAAGTGATTTATGTTTTTTAATGTTTTGGGGATAGGACTTTTTAAGAGGTGTAACCATGTTTAAGATGATAAAATTTGTTTTTGCGTTTTTACTTTTAAGCAGTCAGACGGTGTTTGCCGATACCATTGCCGTCCCCAGCGCAGAAGCTCGTGATTGGGCTAATACTAAAGGTAACGAGCTGATAGATGTTTTATCCGAAACAGATGCCGGTGTTAAATTTGCAAAACTTGATAAAATGATGACTGAAGATGTTAACCTTGATTATATCGGGCGGTTTGTTATCGGCAAATATGCCAAGCAAATGACACCTGAGCAAAAACAAAAGTATCTTGATTTGTTTAAGCGCTATGTTTTGAGCCTTTACAAAAAAACAAACTTTAATTTTGATGCGCATGCGGTCAATTTTACAATAGATAATGTCAGTGAATTTCCGAAATATACAAATATAACTTGTTCGGTTGACCCGGGAAATCTTACTAAAGATGTTAAAATTGAAAAAATACCGGTTAAATTTAAGCTTATTCGTGGTGTTGATAACCGAATTCAAGCTGTTGATTTGGAAATTTCAAACGTCAGCATGGTAATTGAATATCGCAAGAGATTCTATCAAATGATACTTAATGAACAGGAAAACATAGATTGGTTCCTTGATACGTTTGAAAATAAAGTTAAAGCAAATGAAGAAGCTATCGCTTTAAAAAATGCACTTTAGGCTGAATTTCTTTATATTGAATTGCTAAAAAACTTTTAAAATACGTTGTAATTTTTTTTTGTTATGGTATGCTTGCCGTGACTTTTGGTATGATTTTATTTAACAGGATTGATGACAATGAGTATAAATGCCAGATATAACGGCAAATCTTCTTTTGAAGAGTGGAAAAAGGACTGGGCGTTGGAAGAGCGCTATAATTTCAAAACAATTGAAAGCAAATGGCAAAAGATTTGGGAAGATGAAAAGGCTTATAAAGTTGAAATGGACCCGAATAAAGAAAAATTCTATGCTTTGGTTGAGTTTCCTTACCCGTCCGGTGCCGGTCTTCATGTCGGACATCCTCGCTCCTATACAGCGCTTGATGTTATTGCACGTAAAAAGCGTATGGAGGGCTTAAATGTTCTCTATCCGATGGGGTTTGATGCGTTTGGTCTGCCAGCAGAAAATTATGCCGTAAAAACCGGTATTCATCCGGCTATTTCCACAAAGCAAAACATTGAGACATTTACACGCCAATTAAAATCTATCGGTTTTTCTTTTGACTGGGACAGATGCTTCAATACTTGTGATCCGGAATATTATAAATGGACACAATGGATGTTCCTTAAGTTTTATGAAAAAGGATTAGCTTATAAATCTAAGACAGCGATTAACTGGTGTCCGGCTTGTAAGGTCGGGTTGGCAAACGAGGAAGTTGTTAACGGTCATTGTGAGCGTTGCGGTGCGGAAGTTGTTCGCAAAGATAAAGAACAATGGATGATTGCCATTACAAAATATGCAGACAGGTTGATTGATGACTTGAGCGGGGTTGATTTTATTGACCGCGTTAAATCTCAGCAAATTAACTGGATCGGGCGCTCTCACGGTGCAGAACTTGATTTTGAACTAACCGATAATAACGGCAATTCTTTAAACAAAAAATTGCGCGTTTATACCACGCGTCCGGATACGGCATTCGGTGTTACCTATATGGTTATGGCGCCGGAGCACGAGTTTGTTAAAGAATTGATGAGCCGCTTTGAAAACCCGTCAGAAGTTAAAGCGTATGTTGATGAAGCGGCAAAGAAATCTGATTTACAACGTACGGCTAATGACTCTAAGACCGGTGTGGAATTGAAGGGTATTAAAGCGAAAAATCCTTATAACGGCACGCTTATCCCGATATTTATTTCCGATTATGTTTTAACCGGCTACGGAACGGGTGCCATTATGGCGGTGCCGGCACATGACCAACGCGACTATGATTTTGCCAAAGTCTTTAACTTGCCGATTATTCAAGTTTTAGATGGTGGTGATATTTCCGAAAAAGCATTTGAAGAAGACGGTCCGCATATCAATTCCGAATTTTTAAACGGTATGGGTAAAGAAGACGGTATTCAAGCCGCTATTGATTATGCTAAGAAAAATGGTTTCGGTGAGGCTAAAACAAACTTCAAATTGCGTGACTGGGTATTCTCTCGTCAACGTTATTGGGGCGAGCCGATACCGATGGTTTATTGCGAACATTGCGGTTGGCAACCGATACCGGAAAGCGAATTGCCCTTAAAATTACCGAATATTTCCGATTATTTGCCGAATGATAACGGAGACTCTCCTTTGGCTAAGGCGACAGATTGGGTTAATACAACTTGTCCGAAGTGTGGCGGAAAAGCCAGAAGAGAAACAGATGTTATGCCGAACTGGGCCGGTTCTTCTTGGTATTTCTTAAGATATTGTGATCCGCATAATGATAAAGAATTTGCCTCTAAAGAAGCACTTAAATATTGGATGAACGTTGACTGGTATAACGGTGGTATGGAGCACACAACTCTTCACTTGTTATACTCTCGTTTTTGGCATAAATTCCTTTATGACTGTGGTTATGTACCGACACCGGAGCCTTATAACAAACGCACATCTCATGGCATGATTTTGGCTGAAAATGGTGAGAAGATGTCAAAATCACGCGGAAACGTGGTTAACCCGGATGAAGTTATTGATGCTTATGGTGCTGATGCATTCAGAATGTATGAAATGTTTATCGGACCGTTTGATCAAACCGCTATGTGGTCTGATGAGAGCTTAAACGGTGTTTATCGTTTTGTGAACCGTATTTTCTCATTGTTTACAAAAGTAGGTAAGGCGACACCTAATGAGAAAGATTTACAGGCTATGCATAAATGTATCTTGGAAGTCAGCGAACGTATTGACCAAATGAAGTTTAATACGGCTGTTTCTTCTTTGATGACTTATGTAAACTATATTGCCGGACTTGATGTTATTCCGGAAGAATTATATACCACACTCTTGAAGTTAATTGCGCCGTTTGCACCGCATATTGCCGAAGAGATGTGGGCACGCTTGGGACACACTTCTCTTATCGTTAAAGAGAGTTGGCCTCATGGAAATAAAGAATTGGCAAAAGAAAATACTATTACTATTGCCGTGCAAATTAACGGTAAGATGCGCGGAACAATAGAAGTGGAACGTGATGCCGAAAAAGATACGGTTATCGCTGCCGCCAAATCTTTGGAAAACGTGGCAAAGCAGTTGGCGACTGCCGAGCCGAAGAAAATCATTGTTGTACCGAATAGGATTGTGAACATTGTTTTATAGTAAAAAAAATATAGCCCTTGCGGCTCTTGTTGCGTTCATTGCCGGCTGTGGTTTTGAACCGCTCTATGTTGAAAAAAAATCAAATAGCGAATGGTATTATGATAATGAATTTGATACCAGTATTAAAGATGAAATGGCTAGCGTTAAAGTTGAGCTTATTCAAGATAGAATCGGTCAGCTGATACGTAATGATTTGCTTGATAAGTTGACACCGAAAGGGATACCGCAATCTCCTAAATATTACCTGAAGATTACGGATATTAAGATTGATGAAGTTGACCAAGCGTTAAGAAACGATATTACGGCAACGCGTAAAAAGGTTATCTATAAGGTATATTATGTCTTAAATGATAAAGATCATAAGAAATTGATAAAGGGTGATAGTGTTGCATATTTGGGTTATGATATTTTAAGAGACCCCTATTCTACAACCTTTGCTAAAAAGAAAAATGAAAAAAATGCAGCCAAAATTATTGCTAACGATATTTCTTTAAGACTTGGCGCTTATTTCCATTCGTTGCAGACAAAACGAGGCAACCCGAATGAATATTAAGCCCGAACAAGTTGATGGCATTGTTAAATCTTTGCCGCCAGCTATTCGCGGAGTTGTTATTTATGGCAGTAACGAGGGGATGATATCTTCGTTGGCACAACAGTTTATTAAAGCTGTTTCACCTGATGTGTATGATGCTTTTCATGTCAGTTATCTGGATATGGCTGATGTTACGGCAGATATTAGCGTGTTGTATGCGGAATTTAATGCACAGTCACTCATGGGGGGACGCCGTGTTGTGGTGATTAAAGATGCCTCAAATCTGTTAACAAAAAATCTGAAAGAAATGTTAGCTGAAAGCTCTTCCGACAGTTTATTGGTGATTACATCTTCATCTCTTAAAACGAAGGACTCGCTTGCGTTATTAGCTAAAGATAATAATGCTTTTTATGGTATTGGTTGTTATGATGACAGAGATGAGGATATAACTTCTTTTGTATCCAAATTTATCAGCAAACAAGGGCTTAAAGCAGATAATATGACTTTGCAACTGTTATGTTCAAGATTATCTAATGACCGCAAGATTAGCCAAAATGAATTAGATAAATTACTGGCTTATATGGGCAATAAAAAGATTATCAGTACAGATGATGTTTTAACGGTAGTGAGTGATACGGCAGCTGCCACTCAAGAAGATTTATGTTATTTTATTGCGCTCGGGCAGGCTGAAAAGACTATTGCTGCTTATAATCGTTTGATATTTGAGGGAGAAAATCCGGTTTCGCTGGTTCGTACGGTCAGCTACCATTTTATGAAGTTATTGGATTGCGCGGTTAAAATGGAAAAAGGAGAAACGGCAGATAAAGTTATATCCGGTTTTCGTCCGCCTTTGATTTTTTTCCGCAAACCAGATTTTCTTTTACAGTTGCGCGTATGGAACAGAAACAGAATTTTGAGTGCGCTCAGTTTTCTATATCAAACGGAAAGAGAATGTAAGACATCAGATTTACCGGCAGAACAAGTTGCAAGTTTTGCCCTCATGCGAATCGCTAACGGGGTGAAAAGATTTAGATAAAGATAACGCCTATTTTTTTGCAGTTAATTTACGATAAACCTGCGAAAGCAACTCGGCATCCAGTAAAGCGCCATGTAAGTTTCTATTGCTCGCATCTATACCAAATCTTTCACAAAGTGCATCTAGATTACACCGCATATTCGGGAATGCCGCTCTTGCCAAATTTAAGGTATCTGTCATTTTATTTGGCAGTTCAAAGCCTAATTCATGATTTAAGAATCCTAAATCAAACTGCATATTATGTGCAATAAGCTCTTTTCCTTCTATAAATTTCAGGAAACTATCTTTTACTTCATTAAAAGTCGGAAAATCTTTCAGATATTCAGTTGTTAATCCATGTATTTTTACGACTTCCTCAGGAACATCCTGCTCCGGGGTGATGTAGGTATGAAAAACAGCTCCGGTCGGTTGATTATTATCATCTAATTCAACCGCTCCTATCTCCACCAATTTACAACTTTCATAATAAAAACCTGTTGTTTCGGTATCAAAAACAATTTTATGCATATATGCCTCCTTACTAGTTACAGGTATAGCATACAGACTGACTACGACATTTTTTGACATATTTTTATGATATAAGTTACCTTAACGCAAAGTTAAATATAATCACAGTAATTTGTATCTGAATAACATTGGAATAATACTAATGACATTTGAAGAAAATTATGGTATCAGTCCAAATAAATATAAGGAGAAATTTAATGTCTGATCTAAATAATGCAGAGTTCAATCCAAGGGCGTTGAATGATGAGTTTTTAGCAAAATTTAAGACCGGAATACACAAAGCAGTATTAGATGAAGTTAAAAAAGATAATGAACTTATTATGTGCTTAAGAGGAACATATGTTACAATCTATTACAAAAGTCTGCAGATATTAAAACTTCATAATACGGGCAGACCGGAAATTAATAGCAAATATGGAATTAATCCTAAGGACAAAGAATACGGCTATCCCAATGATTTTAACGCCCATAAATACTTTGCAGAAGCAAAGAAAAAGTTGAGCGAATATCAGCCTAAGAGCGGGCATAAACAAAATAAAAAAGAAAAAGAAGTACAACAGGCGATTGTAAATAAATATAATTCCGAACAGAATGATCCTGACTTATTTATTTTAGATATAGAATACAGACAAAAATGCCCTTTGGAAAAAAGGTTTGATGCTATTGCCGCATTTAAGGATGAAAACAACAAATCAAGATTGGCATTTGTTGAAATAAAATGCGGCTCGGGGGCTATTTCAGGCGACTCAGGTGTTCAAGGACATTTTATATCGGCTAGGGACTTTACAAAACATCTGAAAAACAACAAAAAATATGGAGAAAATTTCTATCAAGATATGAAAAAAGTAATAAACCAAATCAATGAATTAGGTTTGTACAAGAATAAATTTGACGGTAAAACAGATTTTATCAAAAAACCGGGGCTTATTTATATGTTTGTAAATTATAGCCCAAGAAATGACGTTATCGGCTCAATAACAAAAGAAAAAGGTCCATTTAATAAGATTACTTGTATAGACTTTGATTACGACGGAAAATTACATCTAAAAAGTGTACAAAAAAGAGCATGCAGAGGCAATCATGAAGGCTAGTATTAAAAGAGGGGCAAATCAAATCGGCGGATCGGCCGTGGAATTAACCGCCGACTCCGGTGAGCGTTTGATTATTGATTTAGGACTACCTCTGGATGCCGAAGAAAACACCGCAGATTTATTACCCGATATTAAGGGACTAAAAAATAAAACCGATGATTTGCTGGGGATTCTTATTTCTCACCCTCATCAAGACCACTATGGCTTGGGTTTGCACATTGATAACAGCATTCCGATTTATATGAGCAAAGCAACGGCCGATATTATGGATGTATGCGTTAAGCACAATCTTCCCAATGCCTTTGCTTTCGGTAATATACATATTTTTGATGATAAATCTTCTTTTTCTATCGGTCCGTTTACCGTAACGCCATATCTGGTTGACCATTCCGCATACGGAGCATACGCCTTTTTGATAGAAGCCGACGGTAAACGCTTGTTTTACAGCGGGGACTTTCGTGCCCATGGGCGCAAGGGCAAATTATTTGACGGTTTTATCAAAAATCATCCCAAAGATATTGATGTTTTGATGATGGAGGGCTCTTGCCTTGGTCGTGAACAGTCAACAAAATATCCGTCTGAAACATCTCTTGAAACAGAATTTGAAAAGGTCTTTAAGGAAACCAAAGGTGTAGCCTTTATTCAAAGTTCCTCACAAAATATTGACCGTATTGTGACCATCTACAGGGCAGCAAAGAAAAGCGGCAGGACCTTAGTCATAAGCGGTTATACAGGGCACATCTTAATGGTGCTAGATAACGAGCATTTGCCGAGTTTTAAATGGCCAGACGTGAAAAAGTTTGCAACAGATAGTACGGCACCGCATAACATAACCAAAGAGATGATAGAGCAAAATCCCTCCAAATATGTGATTATGTTCGGCGGTCTGATTTTCAATATCTTAAAAAGCAGTTCGCTTGTTAATGAAAATGCTTCCTTTATCTATTCTATGTGGGACGGGTACAAAGAGCTGTATCAAGAACGCTTAGATTTAATGAAAGAAAAAAATGTACCGATGTATGATATTCATACTTCCGGTCATGCAGATATTCCGACATTGCAAAAATTTGCTTTGGCCATAAATCCTAAAAAAATTGTACCGATACATACTTTCTTTCCCGAGCAATTTAAGGAACTGTTCAACAACGTAGAATTGCATAATGATAACGAAACTTTTGAAATTTAAGGAGTAACAATGAAATTTAAAGATAATTTAGAACTTTTTATCGGTGGACTGGCTTCTTTGATTGCTATGGGGGCAATTATTTTTAAATACCATTTTTCTGATGGTGATATCTTAACTACAGCAGACTTTATTAAGGATTTTTCCGGTATTTTAGTTTCCGTTTTGGTTTTCTTTGTTGCAGTAAAAAGTCTGTTAAGTCAATACCGGCAGAAGGAATCTTTTAAGACAGTATTTGATAAAGAATTAAAAGCATGGATTATTCGTAATCGTCCTTTAATCTCTAAAGAAAACAGATTTCAAGTAGAAAATGCCGACAGGTATTTCATTTTATCTGATCATGATCATATTTTTGATATTGGTGAAGAATTTAATGATGATAAAAAATATCAAAAAGGTGTTTTTGTTCAACTTCCTCATACTTTTACCACCTCTGATAAAATTATCTTTTTTATGAATAAAAGTACTTTTATGGCAAGAGCAAAGGCTAACGAAAGCGATGTGGATGCAGAAATTGATAAGCTGATTTACAGAGTTGCTAATTGCATAAGCGCTAAATTTGGTAAAGAACTTTTTGAGGCTAGTGGAGACTCCAAACACAAACAAATATATGTAAAGATAAAATCAAAAGATTTAGATACACCAGAAGATGCAAGAGAGGTTATCAAATTACTGGATTACGTTATGATTCTTTATCTTGCAGCAGCATAATTTTAACTTATTGAAAGGAAATAAATATGAGAAATTTCAAGGTCGAAAAAAATGGGACTATCAGAGATGATAGAGGAATGCGCGTAGGCACTGTTGATAAAAATTATTTAAGAGATAGCCGAGGTTTACGAATAGCCGAAATCTCAAACAATTTTATTAGGGATAGCCGGGGCATACGAATCGGCGAAGTATCCGGAACGCGCATTAGAGATCGCTTGGGCTCTACAGTAGGTGATATATCAAAAATTCCTTTAGATTATGAAATGCCTGTATCACCGGCAATGGCTGCGGCAATACAACATTTTTTCATCAAACCGATTCTTTTGAAATAAGTAATTTTCATACTAAAAAAGCAGGCGGTTGCCTGCTTTTTTATTTTGCAGTTAATTTACTATGCGCTTTTTTTATGTCTTTTTTTAACGAAAATCGGTTCTTTTCCTTCGGTAATTACGTTTTCATTGATAACAATTTCCGTGATGTCTTTTTTATCCGGAATATCGTACATCAATTCCAAAAGATTTTCTTCCATAATAGCTCTTAAACCACGGGCACCGGTTTTACGTTCTATCGCCTTTTTAGCAATGGCAATCAGGGCATCATCCGTTATGGTCAACTTTACATCTTCCATTTCAAACAATGTCTTATATTGCTTAATCAAAGCATTTTTCGGCTCGGTTAAAACTTTGATTAAGGCTTGTTCGTTTAAGTCATCCAAGGTGGCAATAACAGGAAGACGTCCGACAAATTCCGGTATCAAACCGTATTTTAATAAATCTTCCGGTTGAACCATTTTATATATTTCGCCCAAAGTTTTTTCTTCGGCATCTTTAATTTGAGCACCGAATCCGATAGAGGTTTCCTGGCCGCGGCGACCGATAATTTTTTCTAAACCGGCAAATGCGCCACCGCAGATGAACAAAATATTTGTGGTATCAACATGCAAAAATTCCTGTTGCGGATGCTTTCTTCCTCCTTGCGGCGGAATATTGGCAACCGTACCCTCAATAATCTTCAACAAGGCTTGTTGAACACCCTCACCCGATACATCACGTGTAATAGACGGACCGTCTGTTTTGCGGGTAATCTTGTCTATTTCATCAATATAAACAATACCACGTTCGGCTTTTTCTATATCATAATTAGCAGCTTGCACTAATTTCAAAACAATATTTTCCACGTCTTCACCAACGTAGCCGGCCTCAGTTAAAGTAGTGGCATCAGCTATGGCAAACGGAACATCCAAAACTTTAGCCAATGTTTGCGCTAATAAAGTCTTTCCGGAACCGGTTGAACCGATTAAAATAACGTTGGATTTAGAAATTTCAATATCCGGATTTTTACGCTTATTGTTTAATCTCTTATAGTGGTTATAAACCGCCACAGACAGAACTTTTTTAGCATATTCCTGCCCGATAACATATTGGTCTAAGAAATCTTTAATTTTAGAAGGGGTTGGCAAATGTTCGCTTATGGCATCTTCTTCGGCACGGCGTTCCTCTTTGACTTCTTGTGAAACGATATTGATACATACATCTATACATTCATCACAAATATAAACACCGCGGCCGGCTATCAGTTTTTTAACTTCATTTTGGCTTTTGCCACAAAAAGAACAATGCAATACTTTATCTTCGGTCTCACTCATGACTGTTTCCTATTTAATTATTTCCAAACGATTTTTAACAATACTATCAATTAAACCAAACTCTTTTGCCTCTTCCGGACTCATAAAATTATCTCTGTCCATGGCTTTTTCTATAACGGCCAATTTGTTTCCGGTGTTTTCGGCATAAATTTTATTCAAGCGTTTTTTCAACTCTAAAATTTCTTTAGCTTGTATCTCAATATCAGATGCTTTACCACGGGCACCACCGGACGGTTGATGGATCATAATACGAGAGTTCGGTAAAGAAAATCTCTTTCCTTTAGTACCGCCGGCAAGTAAAAATGATCCCATTGAACAAGCCTGACCGATACATAATGTCGCAACATCACATGAGATATATTGCATTGTATCATACATAGCTAAACCTGATGTTACAACACCGCCAGGGGAGTTGATGTATAAAAAGATATCCTTTTTAGGATTTTCAGACTCCAAAAATAAAAGCTGTGCGCAAACAAGTGATGAAACTTCATCATTAACTTCTCCGGTTAAAAAGATAATCCGCTCTTTTAACAACCTGGAAAATATATCAAATGACCGCTCACCCCGAGATGTCTGTTCAATGACCATAGGAACGAGTGTGTTATCAAAAACTTCTAATGCACTTCTACTCATATCTGTTAAATCCTTAAATTTAAATTATTTTAACTGCCGTCATCTTATATAGCATTTATTCAACAAATAGTAAACAAATGTAAAAAAAATGCTATTTCTGCCGTTTTACTCTCTCTTACTTTTCAGATTATTACCAAAATAGGATAAATCAAAACTGGTTATCGTGATACCAAACGGATTTATAAGCCCTAAATCTTTATTATCATATTTTGCCGTGTTGAATTTCATGCGCAGAGTTGCTATCCATTTACTAATCAGCGGTTCTCCCTGCTTTGGCATATAAACAAGCGTATCGGTATTCACATTCATCAATCTTAAAAATTCATCCACTGACATATTGGGTGCGGTATCTATTGTCTTAAAACGTACCTGCCAAAAATCCATAGATACCGGATAAATACGCCCGATTTCAACTTTGCGGCGCACTCCCCTTTGTTGCAACAATTCAAAATATGGCTGTTCCGTAGATGCAAAAGCTCTATATACCATTTCATCTGATGCCAAGAAAATAAAATCATTTTCGCCTAATCGTCTTTTTAATTCTTCCAAATCATTACCTATTGTATAGCGCTTTGTAACATATTCAGCCATTAAACTTTCCGTTACCAAATCACCGGCATAAATACTTGCTTCAGAAGGAGACATCATAGAAACCTGATAAAGCTGATAGTCAATCTGCAAAGGAACCATACCTGTTTTTTTCATAGGTATCAATATACACAATGCACTACCTAAAATCATACTAAAACACAAACTTAAACAGGCAATGACAACAAAAAATCTTGAAGTCCATAAGAATCTTCTTTCAGGAAAAGCTTTAACATCTACTTTTTCGGGATAATAACCCAATTCGTCTTTTTGGGCTTTTTCTTTGTATTTAAATAATGTGTAAAACAAATTTGATATCATAATGACTGCCTCTTTCAAGTTATCATATTTTGCATTTTACATGAAAGTTGTATAAAATCAAATAAAATACTATCAATTAAAAAATAATTAGTGTAAATATTTATTTGAACAATAATGTTTGAGGGATAATTTGATGAAAAAGATTATTTGTTTTGTGGGAGCTTTGGCCGGTCTTTTGGCGGCTTGCTCTTCTACCGAACCGGCCCCGATAATAACTGATGCGCCGGTTATGTCTGCTTATTATTCAGATTGGGACCGAGCAGTTCGTGCTGATGTGGATATGCAGAATATGTATGTCGGAACTCCTTCAAGGATAGAAAAACCGATAGATATGTATATGGCTATGGCTTTAGCGTTGAAATACAATTATACCAGACGCCTTGCCAGCTATCAGGAAAATTTAATTAAAAGCAATATCACTCCGTCCGCTTTGCCGACAATGGCTGAAAATCTCGGTTATGAGAATGCCACAAATTCACCGGCTGTACCTTCGGATTTAAAGGTTTCTTGGAATTTGTTGGATTTATCTGCATTGTATTACCAAAACGGTTTGGGTAGTCCGGAAGTTACCGCCGAAGAACAAAGTCGTAAGGTAGTAAATAATATTTTGTTTGAAGCACGCACCTTGTACTGGAAAGCGTTAGCAGCGCAACGTATTATTCCGGTTATTGACGATATGAATGAATATTTGGTTCGTGTTGTTGATGAAATCAACGCTTGCACAAGAGAAAATGCTGCCGAAGGAATCGCTCCTTCCACCAGCACTCTTCTGAAAAAACGCAAATATTTGGAAAGCATCAGAGAGCTTGCCGCATTAAGAAAGAAGTTTGATACAGCTCAGGCAGAATTTGCCGGATTGCTTGGTTTATACCCCTCTACGGAAATTAAATTGGCAGGTTCGGAATACGGAAATTTTGCTGTTCCATCCATGCGCGTTAAAATGCAACAGTTAGAATGGTTAGCTTTGACAAATCGTCCGGAATTAAGAGCTTTTGACAACGGGTCTTCTAAAGAAGATTTAGAGTTGGTTGTCAGAGAGTTTGATGATGTTGATAACAGTGACTACCGTCAAAATGCTAACTACTATAACCGTAAATGGTCTAAAACATCCAATGATTTATCCATGAATGTTTTTGAAGATATCCGTTACCAAGGAACAGATACTTATAACGCATTAGCTCGTCAGAGAATGACAAATATTATCCTAAATCAAGTTTATCTTTCTTGGGCACTTTATCAGTCTGCCGTTGAAGATTATTACTTGAATATGGGTGTTGCTTCAACATCTGAGAATATTGCCGAGGATATCACAACGAGGGAAGGTAGCAATAAAGCTATCAGCCATTTAGAATCGGCTAAGGCAATTATTGATGAAGCCAGTGCTTTCTTATCCTATATTGATGTTCAAGAAGCTATCGGTCGCTTATATGCCAGTATCGGTCTTGATGCCGTTCCGTCTTATATGTTAAACGAAAGCCCGTCAAGCATAGCTGTTCAAATCAGAGAATCCTTGGAAAAATGGAAGGACGGTATTTTCTATACCGTCCCTAAGGGAGCTCAACTTTCATTATCCGGAAAAAAACCGCCTGTTGATGTTTCATCACAGGCGTTAGTTCCGAATATGGTCGTCGGCACTGGTTCTTCCATTAGTGTTACCATACCGGAAGAAGCTTTTGAAAGCGTTAATTGGTATGGTGACTATAAAACTACAGCCGGCTTACTGAGTGATGTCGGTCTTCCCTCTTGGCTAAAATATGATCCCGCAACACGTACCCTTACAGGTACCCCTTCTATAGATGATGTCGGGAGTTATCGTATTCGTGTTTATGCTTTTGACGAATCGGGTAACTCTGCAGTTTTAAGTTTCACAATTACGGTTGATAACATGTATGTTCAAACGATGGAATATAAAGGTTTGACCGGTTATCGTCGCGCTAAAGTTTATCATAAATGCACACCAGGTCAGGCTTGTGCCAAAGATGACATTTAAGGATTTTTCTATTGTTTCAAATTATCACTAAAAATCCGATATTGACTTTTTTAGGTTTGTGCTTGCTGTCGTCTTTGACAGCAGGCATATTTTTTAACGGACAGTATATCTCAGAATATACTGCCGGATTTATTTTGATTTCATTTTTCTTAGCTTCGTGTTCTCGTTTTCCCTTAGAAATATTAGCAGCCGTTATTTTTACGTTATTGTGCTTAATTTTGCATTTTATCTTCGGAGGCAACAACCTATTTTTGCTGTTTAGCTGTTTGTCCTTAATATGTTTTACAACCTGGCAGCGACGAAAAACTGAGAACATTCTGTTTTTTACCATTATTTTCACAAGCTTTATTTTGCATTTTCATTATATTGAAATGACAGAAGTTGAAACACGTCAGCATGATCTGAGCGGTATTATGTATTATATGCGGCAGATTACGCAAAACGGGGGGAATTTTTGGGATTTTAATCCGTGGAATATGTATTATCTTTTTCATCAACCGCTCCATTTTCTTGTTAACGGATACATTTATAAACTGGGATTATTTATTTGGCATTCACAGGATTTAGCGCGAGAAATTCTGCAATTTTTATCTTTGTTTTATGTGACCGGAACAATTATTATGACAGCAAAAATTTTACTGATGTTTAATTTTTTGAATCGTACGCTTTATGCTGCTTTTATTTTAGTAGCATTTAACCCTGTTTTCTTTTTATTTTCAGGATATATTTCTAATGATGTATCCGTTTTATTTTGGGCAATTTCTTCTCTGTATTATCTTATTAAATGGTACAAAGATGAGCGCTTAAATAACCTACTCATCTCTGCAATTTGTTTCGGATTAGGTGTTTTAACGAAACTGTCTATTTTGATAATGGTTCCCGTATTTGTTTTACTGTTTTTACACAAACTTTATCAAAATAAATGTGCGCAACGTATTATTGAATCAATATCTCTGTTCGTGGTGGTTGCCGTTCCGCTTTCTTTGCTATGGATTATTCGCAATCATTTTCTTTATGATATGGATTTTTACAATATCCCTGATACATCTCCTGCCGGGCAAAATTTCAAATATTTAACTTTTTTTGATAGAATTTCTGATTTTTCTTTATTGGAAGAACCTTTTATTCATTCGCCGTTAGCTAATGACAGCAATATGTTTTTGGCGCTTATTAAAACGGAATTGTTCGGCGAGTGGAATTTAAGCCTTAATCATCATATTATTATTATCCCGGCTACAATACTTTATATCATGAATATCATCATCAAGATTGTTGCACTTGGGGGAAGTTTCTTTATTTTAATCAAAACAAAAAAGGAAAGTTTTTTAACCATAACCTTTGCTTTATTTTATTTGATTATATGGGGATACAGTTTTAAATATGCCATGGATTATCCGTATGTATGCTCAAGCGATTATCGGTTATTCTCACTAATGAATCTACCGGAAATTATCATCTTGGCAACACTAAGCAACGGCAAAATTTCATCAAAAATATTGCTTATTACTGCTCTTGTTTTTGCACTTTTTAGCAGTTTTGTTTACATCAATCTTTAATTCTGATTTAATGCTTTGATTTCCGCATCTATGGCTTGCGATAAGTCATCTGTTTTTGAGGTTGCAGATGTTTCTTCTACCGGAGAATTAACTTTATCGTTGGTTACTTCTTGCATTTTAGTAAACATCAATAAATTTTCCGGTTCTTCGCCTTCTTCAATATCACTAACATATGATGTCGGCGTTTCTGATATATAAGTCGGTGTTGACTTCACATCTTTTTCAATATCCCGGTCTTCTTGGATAAATTCTTTAATGTGGATAGCCTTAGGTTCTTCCTCAACTGCTTCGTTTTCTGCGGCTTCTATGATATCTTCTTTGTCTTTTATCATAAGCTTTGTCGGCAACTTATCGCGCGCGGCAAGCTCATCCTTACTTAACAGCGGTGTTTTATCATCTTTAGTGTTTACACATTCCAACAACCATACATCATATATCGGGTGTTCAATGGCACTTATACCCGGTGTAGAAGATAATACCCAGCCGCGGAATATGTTATATTCGTCAGTTCCAAAGCTCTTATCGGTAACATCAATAAAGGCAAAATTTTCAGGGGTTTCCTCGGCAGGTCTTTTTTTGCAGGCGCGCAAAACTAATGAAAAATCGCCAAATGCCACCTTAGAATTTACCGGAACGGTTATTTTATTAACACGTCCCGTTACCTTATCCATTGCCTGCATAAGTGCGGCATTAGTTTCTATTTCTGCCGAAAATGCTGATGTGCTTAACGTTAAACCGGCAACCAGTGTTGATATAAGTGATAAATTATTTTTTCTCATCATTATTTGTCACCATAAAGATAATTTCACCAACCATATCTTCCAACGATTTTGCATCTTTCGTATTTTCTGCCATACTACCATTTGTTAATTTTTCCTTGGCTTTGCCCGGCTCTATTTTTATATATTTTTCACCCATCAAACCATCACCGGCAACCATAACCGTACTATCTACCGGTAACAACACGTTCGGCATAATACTTAAAGAGACATCTACCATATAGTCATCCGGATTTATTTTTTGAGAAAGGACCGTGCCGACTTTAATGCCGTTAATTTTAACATCCGCACCGGTATCTAACCCGCCGACTTTTATGAAACGGGCTTTAATTTCGTACCCTTTAACCATCTTCAAATCAGAAACATTGTAGGCAAACCACATAAAAACTGTGGCCACTGCTAGGACCACCAGGCCCATAATTGTTTCTACCGGTCTTTTATTCATTTTCGTCTCCTTCTGCTATATTTTGCTCACTCAGTTCCATAATTTTTTCTTCTGCCGGAGGAACAGCTTTAATTTCCTCCGTTTTTTTAGGGGTTGCTCTTTTCGCTTTCCCCATAGATATAATTCTATCTAACAATTCTTCCAAAATCATCGCGTCTTGGGTATATTCAATACTTCCCTCCGGCGGAATATACTCATCTGAACCGCCCACGTCTATTTCCACATATTTGCCACCGATTAGCCCAAAACTGACAATGGATGCGCTACTGTCTTCCGGAATTTTGTATGCAGAATCTAATTCCAACGTTAATTTTGAATGGAAATTTTCATCAAGCTTCGCACCAATTACCCGCCCGATTGTTATACCGGACATACGTACTTTGTCACCGATATTCAGACCGTCTGTCCGCCCGAAGCTGGCATATATTTTGTACCCGTCTCCCAAATTTTTTCTTTTAATAGAGGCATTGTGCGAAACCGTTATGAATACCATAGCTAAAATCAACAGTAAGGTAATAAGACCGTTGCGAATTGATTTTGTTTCTTCAATAGAATATTTTTCTTCCAAAATTTCTCTCCTATTCGGACTTTCTTTTATTGTATTTATACTTATAGCTCTTAAATATTTTTTTGTCATCATTGTTTTGTTATTTTTATTTAAATTGTGAAAATTTTAAACATTTTTTGCTATTTATGCATCATAATCAGCCATGGGAAGATCGTATGATAGAAGTCAAAAACATTTCAAAACTATTTGAGAAAAAGACCGCTCTTGAAGATGTCTCTTTTTCCTTAAACGACGGCGAAATCACTGCGCTTATCGGTGAAAACGGCGCTGGCAAATCTACTTTAATGAGAATTATGTGCGGTTATTTAGCACCGACTTCCGGTTTTGTTAAAATTCATGATAAAGATATTTCCATAGAGCGCATTGCGGCATTGAGAAATATCGGTTATGTGCCGGAGATATCTTCTCTCTACGGAGATATGAGTGTTTATAATTTTTTGGTTTGGATTGCTCAGATTTGGGAAATTGATGATGTTGATAAAGCTGTTATTTCAGCTTCTAAGCAAATGGCAATTACAGATGTCTTAAACGAAAAAATTGAAAACTTATCTAAAGGTTTTAAAAAACGCGTAGAAATTGCTTCAGCTATTTTGCACAAACCGCGTTTTCTGATTTTAGATGAGCCGACTGACGGCTTAGACCCTAACCAAAAATATGATATTCGCGAATTCATCAAAGACTATGCTAAAAAACATTCTGTTCTTGTATCTACACATGTATTGGAAGATGTTGATGTTGCCGATCGGGTTATTATGCTTTCACACGGCAAAGTTATTAAAGATACAAACATAGCTGATTTCAAAAAAATATCGCGACGCAAAGATTTAAGCGAGGCATTCAGAATTCTTAGTACAAAGCAACCGGAGAATACAAAATGAGACAATTTTTAACGCAATATCTCAAAGATTTTAAGGCTAATTTTGTCAGCTTGAATGCTTACATCATTCTCGGCGGTTATTGTGTTTTATCCCTTTTCTCAGCTATTTATTTCGGGGATTATTTTTTGCGTGAATCAGAAATTCTTAACTCTTATTTCGTTATGCAACCGATTATCCTTATGTTGGTTATTCCTGCTGTTACTATGCGCACTTGGGCTGATGAAATCAAAAGCGGAACACTTGAGTTGTTGTTGACACAACCTATCAGCTATACAAAATTAGTGCTTGCAAAATTTGCTGCCGCCTATACTTTCTTTTTACTGATGATTTTATTCACGCTTCCTTTTTATTTTATTTCCGATCAATTTTCGGTTTTAGACTATGGGGCTACCAATTTAGGGTATGTCGGACTATTACTGTGTGGGGCTTTATTTACGATTATCGGTTGCCTTGTTTCTGTTTTTAATCGCAATATTATCTTGAGTTACATCTCAACAATTTTTGTAATTTTCCTTATCACACAAGTTCAGTTTGATGCCTTTATTTTTAAGGGAAGTGTCATTTCATTAAGGTGTCTTAACTTTGAAGATAATTTTGTTGCTTTTTTAGGCGGTGTTTTTTATCTCGGCAATTTAATTTATTTTCTCTTAGGAATTATTTTGTTTACATGGCTTAATGTCGTGGTTTTGGCTCATTACAGATTATCACCCAAAACAGAAATTAAAAAAGTTATCTTTTTTGCCTTATTGTTGTTAATGATATTTTTCAGCACCACTTTAGGCTCCAGCCTTATCTTTGATACTCCGGTTGATTTAACGGATGAGCACAGATTTACCCTAACCCCGGAAAGTAAGAAGTTTTTAGCAACAACAGACAAAAGAATTGATATATCTTTATACGAATCCAAAAATAAAAGAGAAGATGCAAACTCAAGTTATGCTGTTTATGCTGATTTTGTTGAACGCATTTTAAAGCTTATTGAAAGAACTTCTAAAGGAGCCGTTCGTACCGATTTTATTCGCGTGGAGCCTTTCAGCGCACAAGAACGTTCATTAGTGCATGATAATATTTCTTTTGAAGAAGATAATCTCGGTAATAAAAACTTTTTGGCTGCTGATTTTTCTGATAATGAAGGAAATCATGCTTTGATTAACTCCTTTAAGAACTTGCGCCAAAATCTTTTGGAGGCTGATATTTTGCGCGTTATCCATCGCTTCGGACAACCACAGAAGAAAGTGGCTGTGATTGCCGATAATGAAGATTTAACGCAAATGAGTGCATTTTTAGCTCTGCTAGAACAATTTTATGCGCTTGATTATCTTTCCTCGGCGGCAACTTTTATTCCACCGACTTATGATGGTGTCATCATCATCAACCCGTTATCGCTTTCTTCTGAATTTTTACTTGCCATGGAACAATATGTTTTAAATGGTGGCTCACTTATTATTTTCGCAGATCCGGACATTCCTTTGGGAAGTCGCAAAGTTTTTAAGAACTTCTTACCCCATTTTGGAATAACTCCTGATTTTGATAAGATTGCTACCTTTGATGACCAACATGAAACGGATAATTTTGGCTTTGCTGTTCCTTTTTTTGATACCGATAACAAATGGAAAGATATTCGTTCGGTTCTGATTAACAAGGCGGGAACACTTAATGTTAAATCGGCAAAAGATTATACTGTATCCCCTATTCTTTCCGTGAACGAACAAATCATAGCTGCCGAGAGCAGCGGAAAGTTTGTTTCTGACCATATTATTCTTGCTGCACAAACAGAAGCCGTTGAGCCGGTTTCCGTTAAAGACGGTAAACTTATTTTCTTTTTTGATACTGATATGCTAAAGGATTATCTCTATGTTTCCGAGGAGACAAAACATAATACATTTTATGACACAATTCCTGTGGCGGATAATATGCTCTTATTCTTAAGACTGATGGCTTTTGCAACTGGCGAATCGACAGAAAACAACCTTACCTATCGCCATTATGCCGTTAATCTTTCCAGTATCGGTAATGCCATTTTAAGAGGTATTAAGGAACGATATGCCGAGCAAACAAATGCTTTGCAAAAACAAATTGATACTTATTCAGAAAAAGAAAATAAGCTCAAAAATGTTTTAACACAAAAGGGGTATGCATCAGTTAGAAATATCGGTAATTTAAGCGATATGGCACAGCGCCTTGAAGAGGCACAGGATAACTTGAATAAATTAAAAGCTGCTATCTTAAATGAATATCAGACGATTATTGCCACACTAACCCTGATTTTGGTTTTGGTTATACCGTTTTTGCTTCTTTTGCTTATGGCTTTAATACTTACCGTTTGCAAAAAAATTAAATCTCAAAAAATAAGGAGACTTATCCAAAATGCGTCATCATATTAAACTTGCCGGATTTATTTTATGTATTACTTTGGCTATAATGTCATTCGGTATTATCCGTAATTTTCATTATACGCAAACATTGTCGCGGGGAAATTTCTTCTTTGAAAACACAAAAAAAGCCACAGATGTACAAACCATCAAACTAAAATTTTCTGATGGAAATGTTATTACTTTACAGCAAAAAGATAACTTGTGGCACGTCAACGAGGCTGACGGATATTATGCATCTTTCAGAAAAATCAATTCGCTGATTAAACTTTTATATCAGACTTCTATTTATCGGGCTGATTATCTCTCTAAGGATAACAAACAAAAAGTGTCGAAAGATTCTCTTTTCATCATTACATACAATAAAAATAATGATGTTATTGATGAGGCTGAAATTTTATCTAAACAAGATAATAACAAGTTTTATTATGCTCTGCTTAATAACAATGATTTCTTGTACCAGCTTAACGGTGATTTCGGACTTTCTTCACTTACTATGGACTGGGTTCAGATGCCTCTTCTTACTTTATCAGAAAATAATATTAAACGCATACAAACAGATGATTTTAATGTATTCAGGCGTTTTCAGAGCGAAGAATTAAAAACTGTCGGCACACACTTAAATGTGCCGCAAATACAAAATCTGTTACAAAATCTTTGGTATTTAACTGCAGAAGAAGTGCGTCACGCTGCTCATTTTGAAAAAGATAAATTTCCTCACACCAAAAAATATGAAATTACCTTGCTTAACGGAATTATTTACACTTTAACCGTTTCGTATAATGATGATGAATACTGGGTTGACCTTAAGCTTGACAGGGAAAAAATCGCATCCCTTGAAGCAAAGCGCATTATTGATGAGAATAATATGCTCTACGACGGTTGGTTCTTCAAGATAAACAACCAAACCGGCGAGGCAATTGTTAATTTCGTTCTATAACTTTCAGATTAGCGTTCAAGTTTCTTATAACGTATGCGGTGCGGATTGCAGGCATCTTCGCCCAAACGGCGAATTTTATCCTTTTCATAATCTTCAAAGTTACCTTCAAACCATTCCACGTGACCGTCATCTTCGTAAGCTAAAATATGTGTTGCCAAACGATCTAAGAACCATCTGTCGTGTGATGTTACCAAAACGCAACCGGGGTAATTCATAATACCTTCTTCCAAAGAGCGCAATGTATCAACATCTAGGTCGTTGGTCGGCTCGTCCAATAAGATAACATTTGCACCTTTTTTCAGCATTTTTGCCAGGTGAACACGATTGCGTTCACCACCGGATAATTGTCCGATTTTCTTTTGTTGGTCTGTTCCTTTGAAATTGAACTGACCGACATAAGCGCGTGACGGCATTTGCTTTTTACCTAATTCTATAATATCTAAGCCATCAGAAATTTCTTCCCAAATTGTTTTATCGGCGCAAAGCTCATCACGGCTTTGATCAACATAGCCTAAATCTACCGTTTCTCCGATTATAATTTCACCGGAATCCGGTTTTTCCTGTCCGGTAATCATCTTAAACAATGTTGTTTTACCGGCACCGTTCGGACCGATAATGCCAACAATTGCCCCCTTTGGAATTTTGAAAGATAAGTTATCAATCAATACTCTATCACCGAATGCTTTAGAAATATTTTTTGCTTCTATAACCATATCGCCTAAACGGTCTGTCATCGGAATATTGATATAAGCTTGAGTGATTTGTTCCTTTGTTGCCTCTGCCAAAAGTTCTTCATAAGCGTTAATACGGGCTTTTGATTTAGCTTGTCTGGCTTTCGGATTTTTGCGAATCCATTCCAATTCGTTAGCCAATGTTTTTTGGCGAGCGCTTTCTTCACGTGCTTCCTGCTCTATACGTTTTTGTTTTTGTTCCAACCATGAAGTATAGTTACCTTCATAAGGAATACCTTGTCCGCGGTCTAATTCAAGAATCCATCCGGTAACGTTATCCAAGAAATAACGGTCATGCGTTACCATAACGACAGTACCCTTATAATCTTTCAAGTGATGCTCCAGCCAAGCGACAGATTCAGCATCTAAGTGATTAGTCGGTTCATCTAACAATAACATATCCGGTTTAGAGAGCAATAAACGACACAATGCAACACGACGTTTTTCACCACCGGAAAGTTTGGTCACATCAGCATCTGCCGGCGGACATCTTAAGGCATCCATAGCTATTTGCACGGTACGCTCAATATCCCAACCGTTGGCCGCATCAATTTTTTCTTGCAATGCCGCTTGTTCTTCAATTAGGGCATTCATTTCATCATCTGACATCGGCTCTGCAAATTTCATGGAAACTTCTTCAAATCTCTTTAAGAGATTAACTGTTTCTCCTAAGCCATCCATCACATTTTCCATGACCGTTTTATTGGCATCTAATTTCGGCTCTTGCTCTAAATAGCCGACTTTTACGCCCTCTGCCGCCCATGCTTCTCCGTTAAATTCCTTATCAACACCGGCCATTATCTTCAACAATGTTGACTTACCGGCACCGTTAACACCTAACACGCCTATTTTAGCACCGGGAAAAAATGATAAACTGATATTCTTAAACAGCTCTTTTCCACCGGGAAAAACTTTGCTTAAATTTTGCATAACGTAAATGTATTGATATGATGGCATTTTCTTTCCTTTTCTTTACCCTGTTATATTACACATCGTTTATCTTGCAGTTGCTGTTGCTTCTGCTCGTCTGATTTTTTCATAAATACCTGATTCTTGCGCCCGCTTTATATTCTTTTGAGCTAATTTCTCGTAATATTCATTCAGGTGCTCTCTCTCGTTTGAATTGATGTCATAAAGTTTGGTTACATCATATTCCTGGCGTGGCTCTATAACCTTTCCGTCCGGCATTTTGAGCTTACCGTTTTTATATAATTTGGTTTTAAATATTTCCTGATTTTCAAAACGTTCTCTAACCTCTCCGCAATCATATAACCCGCTTTTACGCTTTTTTAAAAAAGCTCTTGCCTTTGCCTCATTGTATGCATACATTCCTTCAGCCTGTTCTTCGTCTGATTGGGCCGAACTGACCAAGTAAGCCCGAGCGACCAACTCGTATGACCTGTAACGCGGTGCATTGCAAGCTATCCCTTCTCCGGATATATATCCTAAATTTCTGACATCTTCTAGATAATCTGCCCTAACAGATGGTGCGGTTAAGCATAAAATGATTGTGGTGATTAAAACCTTTTTCATCCCATTTTCCCTTATTTTATAGTCTGTCGCGATTATAACGGTAAATAAATCTATTGCAAGATAAAAAATGATTTGACAAATTAAAACAATTATCGTATGTTCCGCTTAAACTTTTGTGTAAGGAATAAGAAAATGAAAATATATAGCTCTTTAAAATCTAAGAAAGCGCGCGTTAGAGGCTGTAAGCTTGTTCGCCGTAAAGGGCGTCTTTATGTTATTAACAAAAGAGAGCCTAAATATAAAGCTCGTCAGGGCTAATTTGAGTTTATAAGAATCGGGCATTGCCCGATTTTTTTATATCAGCATTCTATTACAGCCACCGCGTTAACGTATTCGCGTTCATTTGACATGGTTAAGTGCATGTTGAATTTCTGATTTTTGGTAACAACGTAAGCGCGACTCAGTGCATTTCTGTATAGGGTTACTTGCGGACACCCTAGTTCGTCATGTACGATTTCTATGTCTTTTAAGGTTATACCTAAGCTGAAACCACTTCCCAATGCTTTAGATACCGCTTCTTTTGCGGCAAATCTTGTGGCGACTTCCAACACCAAATTTTTAGGGACTAATCTTTCCTTTTTATCTTGAACTTCTTCTATTTCTTTCAGGGTAAAATGTTTTTTGATAAATCTATTTAAGAAATCATCCCCTTTATTAAAGCGGGAAACTTGTACTATATCACACCCTAATCCCAGTATCATCAGAAAGCTCCTTTTGTTTCTTCAGTGATTTGTATATCAGTTTTGAAAACAGATACCAAACCACAATATAAAAAGGTATTGAACCAATAAGCATTGGCATAAACACAGGGTAAATATCGCTTATAAATCCATTAAAGTCAAGCGTTATAACCATGTGAAACAATTCCTTAAAAAGCGCTGTAAACGAAACAGCATGCGGATAAAGCTCTCCATAAAGTAAAAAATTTCCGGTATGTAATGTTGCCCACCAAATAAAAGGAAAAGTCCATGGATTACCAACTATCGTTCCCAATGTGGCAGCGACTCCGTTTTGCTTTAGTATTTTGGCTATCATAAGAGATATTAAAATATGAAACCCGACAAACGGCGTGAAGGAAACAGCGGCACCAGTCGCAAAGCCATCAGCTATACTTTGCGGAGATCCTTTTAGTACACTAAGCTTTGATAATATTTTGAGGCTACTATTTTTAAGTCCACGTCCCAGCCTTTTTATGAGGGACATTAAACTTTACTCCTTATTTTCTATACTCTGGAAACAAAACTAATAACTTTTGAAGCTTTTAATGCGGCTAAGATATCATTTAAATGGTCTGTGTTTTTAATATCCACGTCAACCAATATCTCAAAATAACTAATCGTTCTGTAAACAATATTCAAGTTGGTAATGTTAGCATTCTGGCGGGCGATTATATTTGATAATTCGCCTAATGCGCCGGGCTCGTTGCTTATCATAACTTTAATGCGGGCGGTATGATTTTCCGTTTCAGCATCTTTACCCCAAGAAATATCAAGCCAACGTTCCGGTTCATCGGCATATTTTTCTAACGCTTTACAAGATAAAGAGTGCACTGCAACACCTTTACCGGTGGTCACAATGCCGACAATTCTATCTCCGGGAATCGGGTGACAACAACCGGCAAAGTGCACTGCCATGCCACTGATTAAGCCTTCAATCTTTAAGCTACTGTTTTTCTTTTTCTTATCTTTTGAAAGTTTTATAGAGTTTACAACCTGAGTTATTTTAGATTGTTTATATGCCGGATATGCCGTACGTAATACATCCCAGCCCGTAACTAAACCTTCGCCGACTTTGGCATATAAGTCATCTAAAGTTTCGCTTTCAAAATGTGGCAAATTCGCTGATATCAGCTTTTCATCAAATTCTTGTTTTTCTTGCTTAAATAATTTTTCAAGAATGTCTTTACCTAAGATTTGGAATTGTTCTCGCTTGCAAGCACGCACGTAACGGCGAATCGCCGCTTTTGCTTTTCCGGTTACGACAAAACGTTCCCATTCCGTTGAAGGATGTTGTGCTTTAGAGGTTAATATTTCTACTTGGTCACCATTTTGCAATACACTTCTTAAAGGCTTAATCTCCCCGTTTATTTTAGCGCCGACACATTTATCACCAACGCTGGAGTGTACGGCATAAGCAAAATCTACCGGCGTAGAGCCGAACGGCAAACCGATTAAATCTCCTTTAGGCGTAAAGCAAAATACCTGATCATTGTACATTTCAAGTTTGGTATTTTCCAAAAACTCATCCGGATTTTGCGCCTGTTCCAGAATTTCCAATAGCTCGCGTATCCACCGAAAACTACTACCGGCAACCTTTTGACCTTGCTTATAAGCCCAGTGTGCGGCAACACCCTTTTCGTTAATTTCATGCATTTCATGGGTACGAATCTGTATTTCAATACGTGTATTTTCCGGACCGATAACACCTGTATGAATAGACTGATAGCCGTTTGGTTTCGGCGTAGAAATGTAATCCTTAAAGCGACGCGGAACCATGTGGTATTTACTATGAATAATACCTAATGCCTGATAACAGGCTGCTATATCGTCAACACAAATACGAAAGGCCATAATATCCGATAATTGTTCAAAAGAAGCATTTTTTAGCTGCATCTTACGCCATATGGAATACGGAGATTTTTCACGCCCGGTAACGATGGCTTTAACCCCATTATCTTCCATATCTTTTTCTAACTGACTGATAATCTTGGGAACAAGATTACTGCCCTGCTCTCTTAAAAAGTTTAAACGAGCAACAATAGAATCGTGAGCTTCTTTATGTAATTCCGCAAAAGCTATCTCTTCTAATTCCGTCTTAATTTCCTGCATACCGATACGTTCGGCAAGGGGAGCATAAATATCTAATGTTTCTTTGGCTATACGTTTACGTTTTTCTTCAGGGCAAAAGTGTAAAGTTCTTATGTTGTGAAGTCTATCCGCTAATTTAATCAGTAAAACGCGAATATCATCTGACATTGCCAGCAAAAGCTTGCGGAAATTTTCTGCTTGCTTGCTGGAACCTGATTTCTGTTCAATGATAGCTAATTTGGTTACACCGTCCACGATGGAAGCTACTTGCGGACCGAAAAGCTCTTTTATTTCATCTATTGTGGTATCTGTATCTTCAACAGTATCATGCAATAAACCGGCAATAATTGAATTACAATCTAACTTAAATTTAGTCAAAATGCCGGCTACTTCTATAGGATGAGAATAGTATGGATCACCTGAGGTCCTTAATTGGGCGCCATGTTTTTTCATGGCAAAAACATATGCCCTGTTTAATGCATCTTCATCTGCATTCGGATCATAGGACTTCACTAAATCAACTAATTCATACTGTCTTAACATATAACCTCTTTTCCGTAACAAACCTTGATTATAGCTCAAAATTAAAAAAAAGCAAGATGAGTTTACCCTCCTCTTGCTTTATAAATATTTAATTTCTTGTTTTTTAAATTTTATTTATCGTCAATATCATCCATATCATCAGCAAAATCATCTTTGCCATCAAGCAATTCATCATCTAAATCGCCGTCATCTAAAGATAAATCATCCGTATCAACATCAATGGTATCGCCATTGCTGTCTTCAATTTGCATATTGTCAGCCAAGGTGGCATCAAGAATCATATCACCGTCAAACTGGTTATCCAAGCCGGAAAGTTCTTTTTCAGCGGCCAGAATTTCCAACTCTTCCTCTTCAGGCTCTTCAACTTCAACATATTTCTGAAGCCCCATAACTAAAGATTTCTGCAATTCTTCAATATCTGCCAAACCTTCTGCAATTTCTCTTAAAGCAACCACAGAATTTTTATCATTATCTCTTTCAACCTTAATCGGTGCACCGGAAGCTATATCTTTAGCTCTTTGGGCAGCCACCAACAGAAGTTCATAACGATTAGGAATTTTTTCTACACAGTCTTCAACTGTTACACGAGCCATTTCTTTACCCTTTATGTTAGAATTTTACGCTTTGAGAGAGTTTATACACAAAACATCTCAGAAATGCAACTGTTTTTTCTAAAAAAATTAATAAATTATTGGTGCAGTTAACATTATTTGGTGAATCTCGGTAAATTTATCTTCTAATTCTTTCCGGTGTGGACGTACGGCATCAACATCTTCTTGAAGTGCCGTGTACATTTTTATAAGGGCTTCAGATGCGGAATACATTTCATCTTGCCAGCGTTTGGGTAACCGATTTATGTATTGATCATAATAACCCCGACGATGGTATCTTATCGCATAAGCTATGCTCATGTTTGCTTCCGCAATACGAAATGCTTTTATGGTTCTGTCACAGGTGTATGCCCATTCTTCCGGCGTAAATCCTTTTTGGGCAACGACGTAGGCAAAATCCGTATATAATCCGGAAAATCTTGTTTTTAAAACTAGACGTTGACATGGATTAACGGCATCTTTTAAATCATTTTGATTTAAGGCTGTTCCTTGTTCTTTTTCCCAAATATCCAGCAAGGCTTCACCATTTATCAATTTACCGTAATTATACATATCGTCTTTCATACCCCATTCTATAACCATATCAATGGTGGAAATAAATGCCGATATATCTTTGGAAGTTAACGGCGTGGTTAATGACGGGTGAATTGTTCGGATATTCAAGGGACGCGCAGCAACAACTTTTTTCTCAGCAGTTCCCTGTTTTTTCTCTGCAGTTTTAACCGGTGCGCCTATTTTTTCTTTTAAGAAATCCGGTAATTCAGGATTTATACGGGGCTTATGTACCTGTATTTTTTGCGGCTTATCCGGATTTATCGGCTTATTTTCATCCCAAATTCTGGGCATAAGCAAGAAATATAGCGCCGGCGACAAATATTCTATATTTTCCATAGCCTTAAATCGTTCAGCTACATCTTTCGGAAATTGATTTTTTGTTTCTTTAATGCCGGGCATATTAAGAATTTTTTCCGGCATTCCGGGAACTTGGTGCAACATCGGTCCTATATACTGATAGGTTTCTTTCGGCAACCAATTCAGAATATCCAATAATTCATCTTCGTAGAAGGTTTTTAATCTGCCTTCGCTTAAACCGTAAAATTTAATGGTGCGACTGAATTCTTTATTGAAGGTTTTATCCATTTCAAAACGGGATATATAGCCCTTATTATAGTATTGCAATTTACTGTTTAATTTATCCATATATTCTTCCAAATCCGGAACCTCTGCGCCCATATCCACTTTAAAATAAGGTGCAAAATCTGCTGCTGTTGCATATACTTTTGTTGCAAAGAGTACCATAAAAACAAATATTATTTTTTTGAGCATAGACATATATTCCCCTGTTTTAGCGTAGTTTCAGTATAGTTTTTAAAATTTAAAAAAACGTTATGTTGACCTTTATTTTTTATTTGCCTAAATTTTGGTAAGGTTATGCTTGCATTTTTAATCTGATTAGTTTAGTCTTTAGTTCAATAATAATCTTATAAGGGGATAAAAAAATGGTTTGGACTGATGAAACTGTTGAAGAACTCAAAAAAATGTGGGATCGCGGTATGACCACCGGACAAATCGCCAAAGCCTTAAATGTTACAAAAAACTCTATTATCGGAAAAGTGCACCGTTTATGCTTAACGGCAAGACCCTCTCCGATAAAAAAGGCCCCTGCGAAGACCAGCACACCTTCAACTGCTGAAGAAAAGCCCGCCAAAAAGGCAAAAAGCTCAGCTAAAAGCATGCCGGTTGCGGAACCTGTTAAAGAGGCTCCGGAAATACCTGCTGTAAAGCCGGCAACGAATTTTGTTGAAGAAACAAATATTCCTTTGGTCAAATTGGACAATCATACTTGCCGTTGGCCGTTGGGTGACCCGAGAGATGACGATTTCTGTTTTTGCGGGAAAAGAGTCAGAACCGGGCAGACGTATTGTGAAGAACACGCTGCCATTGCTTATGTCAGAGCCGGAAAGAAAATTTAATTTTTTCTGTTTGTTTTTTAAGGGCGCGGAATTATGCGCCTTTTCTTTTGAGATAATACCACATGACTTACAGCAAAAAATTTCAAAATTTTATTGAAATATGGCAGAATGATTTTGCCATAGAGCGTTCTATGGATGAACAAGTTTGTACGGACAAAGACGGAAATGCACTACCATGGTACACATATCCGGCAATAGAATATCTTTCTCAGTTTGATTATCGGCAAAAAAATGTTTTTGAATTCGGTTGCGGTTATTCTTCTCTTTTTTGGGCGAATCGGGCAAAAAAAGTTATCAGCATTGAAGATAATACGGAATGGTTTGCAAAGTGGCGGAAGGAATTTTGTTGCTCTAATTTAGATATCCGTTTGCGTGATGAAGGAAAAAATTATTATAAAGCTATTTGTGAGGATACAGAGAAATATGATGTTATCATTATTGATGGTAAATGTCGTGCCGAATGCGCCGCTCATGCCATCTTAAAACTTAATGACAACGGGATGATAATCCTTGATGACAGTGATCGGGTTAATACCAGCCGAGAATATGTTGATGCTATTCGTATTTTAAAAGAACACAATCTTATCCAAGTAGATTTTTACGGATTTTGCCCCTTAAATAATTACACCAAAACAACCTCTTTGTTTTTAAGCAGAACGTTTAATTTTTCTTCAAAGAACGACGTTCAGCCGATTAACGGTATCGGGAATCTTTGGGGAAGAAAGCGTCGCGAAAGAAAAGAATTTTATAAAGAAAATATATCAGAACCCTAACTTCTTGGCAATTTTTTCGGCAATTGATACATAAGATTTTGCATAAGCACTGTCCGGTGCGCTCTGAACAATCGGTGTTCCGCAATCTGAATTTACTCTGATATCATAATGAAGCGGTATTTCGCCCAAAAAATCAACATTATATTTTTCGGCTGTTTCCTTTGCACCGGCATGTCCGAATATATCTGCACGATGTCCGCATTTTTCACAGATGTAGTAGCTCATATTTTCAATAATGCCTAAAATCGGAATATCCATTTTCTTAAACATATTTAAGCCTTTAACAGCATCTATCAGCGCAATATCCTGCGGAGTTGAGACAATAACCGCGCCGGAAAAGTTTATTTTTTGAGATAACGTAATCTGTATATCGCCGGTTCCCGGGGGCATATCCATCACCATAATATCTATATCTCCCCAGTTTGTTTGAGTTAGCATTTGCTGAATTGCCCCACAGGCCTTTGCCCCTCGCCAAATAAGTGATGTATCTTCTTTTATCATACTACCGATGGACATTGAAGCCACAGCACATTCTCTAAACGGGATAAATGTTTTACCGTCTTCCGATGTCGGTGGAATATCTTTATACCCCAACATTGTCGGCAACGAGGGACCATAAATATCTGCATCAAATATCGCTACCTTTAAATTGAGATTTGCCAATGCTAAAGCTAAATTAACGGCTGTTGTTGATTTGCCGACACCGCCCTTGCCGGAAGCTATGGCTATAATGTGCTTCACTCCGGGTAAATTCCATTTCTGCTCTTCCGGTGATGTATCGCTCTTTTCCGAAACACAAATAATATTTATTTTTTTCCCGGGATTTCTTTTTGACAGCTCTTCTTTTAACTGCTCTGCCTTTTGCTCATTTTCTTTATCGCTTAATGTAACAATCAGCCGATCTGCTATTTCTTTTAGGGAATAGGTGCTGAAATATTTTAGGATTATTTCTTCATTTTCTTTTGCGGACATATTTGCAACCTTTAATGTGGATATTATTTTTTGATATTGTTTTTATACATGCTTTGTATTATTTTTCCAGTAAAATATATTGAAATTGTATTGTTTTTTAACACTAACGGCAAAGGTTCTTTTAATATGATAAAATCAATCTTTCAGAACATTAACCCTTGGGATACATCAGATGACACGGAGACTATCAAACCGAAGGTCATAGATTTTACCGCAAAAATTGCAAAAATGCAGAATTCCAAAGATAATTTTGACGGCTACTATAAAATCATCTTAGGAATTATCTTATTCTTGTGGCTCATTTCAGGGTTTTACCAAGTTCAACCCAGCGAGGAAGGTGTTGTTTTACGTTTAGGTAAATATGTACAAACAACTGATGCCGGTTTGCATTATCATCTTCCCTACCCCTTTGAAGAAGTTTTCATTGTGGATATCACTAAAGAACGCAGCATCAATCTGGGTATCAGCGAAAGTGAGTACGGAATGCGCAATTCCGTTAATGAATTTACGGAAAGCCATATGTTAACCGGAGATGAAAACATTGTTGATATCAATTTAACGGTGGTTTGGAACATTAAAGATGCCAAAGATTTTCTATTTAAAACCAGAACCCCGGAATCAACGGTGAAAGTTGCGGCACAATCCGTTTTAAGAGAAATTATCGGACAATCCAAAATGGAAGATGTTATTACCGGTGACCGTGACAAGATTGAAAATGATACAAAAAAAGAATTACAGGGGCTTTTAGATGATTTTGAAACCGGTGTAAATATTGTCCGCGTCAAACTGCAAAAAGCTGACCCGCCAAAGCAGGTAGTTGAAGCTTTTAACGAAGTTCAGCGTGCTAAAACAGATGCCGAACGTTTTAAGAATGAGGCGGAGGCTTATGCCAATGAGGTTTTACCTAAAGCGGAAGGTGAAGCCATAAAGCGTACACAAGAGGCAGAGGCTTATAAACAAGCTGCCATCAGCAAAGCAGAAGGTGAAGCCAAACGTTTTTCTTCCATCTATGAAGCTTACAAAACCGGAAAGATTGTTACGGCAAAACGTCTTTACCTGGAAACAATGGAAGATGTTTTGAAGAAGACGAAAAAAGTTATTATGGAACCCGGCGATAAAAGTTCAAACATGATGCCGATATTACCATTGAAATAATGAGATGATGGAGTTGAAAATGAAGAAAAATTTGCATTTTATTTTAATCGGTGTTGCTGTGTTACTTGTTATTGCCGCGCAATCTTTGTATATTGTTCAGCAGCCGGAACAAGCGATTGTCTTGCAGTTCGGTGACCCGGTGCGTTTGGTACAGGAACCGGGGTTAAAGGTAAAAATACCTTTTATTCAGAATGTAGTTTTTTACGATAAGCGTTTGCTTAACTTAGAACCGCCGGCACAGGAAGTTGTTCTGAAAGATAAAAAGCGTTTGGATGTTGATACCTTCTCACGTTACAGAATAACCGAGCCGCTTACTTTTTATAAAACCGTCAGAAACGAATATCAGGCACAGAGCAGATTACAGGAAATCGTTAATTCTTCCGCAAGAAATGTATTAGCAACTTTCACGCTTAAAGAGTTGCTTTCGGAAAAAAGAACGGAAATTATGAAGAAAATCAGCGCCGCGGTTAAAAGAGATGCCGCCCAAATCGGGGTTGAAGTGGCTGATGTACGTATTCGTCGTGCCGATTTACCAATTCAACTTTCTCAAGCTATTAATGAGCGTATGAAAACAGAACGCATTCGTGAGGCTAAGGGCTATCGTGCCGATGGTGAAAAGAGAGCACAGGAAATTCGTGCCACCGCTGATAAAAAGGCCACAATTACTATTGCCAACGCTGAAAAAGAAGCACAAAAAATTAAAGGTGAGGGTGATAAAACCGCCACGGAGATTTGGAACAAGGCCACCGGTATTGACCCTGATTTTTATGCTTTCTATCGTTCTTTAGAGGCGTATCGCAATTCTTTTGACGGCGAAACATCCATGGTCTTAGCACCTGACGGAGAGTTTTTCCGTTATTTCGGTAACTCCTTAAAATAAGGTATTAAAAATAATATGATACGCTGTTTTCTCCTCTTTTTATTGTCTGTATTTTTCAGCGTTCCGGCGAATGCTTTGGAATCTTATGCTGATTTGGTGGAGGAAGTTATGCCTTCCGTTGTTAACATATCTACGGAAAAGGCAACCGTTAGCACTGATGAAGAAGTGGATAATTTAATGATAGAACCGGAATTGACCGGAAGAGAATCTTTAGGCTCCGGCTTTTTCATACGAAAAGACGGACATATTTTAACCAATTATCACGTTATTAAGGATGCTAAGGCTATTTATGTTATTAACTCCGAAGGAAAAGATTATAAAGCAAAACTTGTCGGTGTTGATCAACCAAGTGACTTAGCGGTTATTAAACTTGATTTGGAGAAGGATAGTAAAGATACTTTCAGTCCGGTTATTTTCGGAGATGCCGATAAAGCCAGAATCGGCGATAAGGTTTTAACTTTCGGAAATCCTTACGGATTAGGAATTAGCGTATCTCAAGGAATTATATCAGCCAAATCTCGGCGCATCGGTTTAGGAGAACAACAGTATATCCAAACAGATGCGGCTATTAACCAAGGAAATTCCGGCGGTCCGATGTTTAATACAGATAGTGAAGTTATCGGCATAAACACAGCCATATTTACGACACGAGGCGCTACCGGTGTCGGATTTGCATTGCCGTCTAATATTGCAAACTGGATATCTTCGCAGTTAATAGATGGCGGGAAAGTACGTCGCGGTTGGATTGGTATCACTGTTTCCAGAGGGATAGACAGATATACCGGAAAAGAAGGCTTTGTTATCACAGAAATCAGTGAAGAATCCAATGCTTATAAAGAGGGATTACGTGTCGGCGACATTATTACGGCTTACAATGACAGAATCGCTGATAATATTGACACTTTCCGTATTTTTACCGAGACAATGGAACCGGGACAAGCTTTGCGCTTAAAGGTATCCTCATTGGGCGAGGAAACGCGCAATGTTGTTCGTGTGCAGGAAATGCCAGAAAAAGCGCTTAAAAATGTAACAAACAAGGCTTTAAGCGAACACAATCAATATTATCACCAGGATAATGATGCCGGTATTTTTTATATTTCCGAACTTAATATTGCCGTTAAAGAGGCAACACCGAGGGGATTGATGATTATGAAGATTGATCGACGGTCGCCGTTATCCGAGAAAGGCATTAAAAGCGGTGACATTATCTTGGAAGCAGATGGCGCTGATGTTTTTAGTCCGGAAAACTTACTTGATACATTACATACGGCAGCCGTTGATGATTTCCGTCCTTTAGCATTGCTCATTCAAGGAACAGAAAATACTTTTTATGTTAATGTAGAGGTTAAACCCGAAAATGACTAGATTTGATTTTTATCATTTACAAGAATTACCGCTGGAAAAAGCTTTGCCTAAATTGTGTGAAAAAGCTTATTTGACGGGAAAAAATATAAAAATATTGGTTGGAAATGAAGAACGTGTAGAGTTTATCAATTCTTTGTTATGGACATACAATGAGGAATCTTTTTTGCCGCATGGCAGCAAGAAAGACGGTTTTGCCGAAGAACAGCCGATTTTTATCTCTGCAAATGAAACAAACGAAAACAATGCAAAGATATTGTTTTTAGTTGACGGAGCCTTGCCTGATGTGCAAAAGCTGACGGATTATGAGCGGGTTTTAAATATTTTTGATGGCAAAAATGAAACGGCGCTTAATAATGCACGCGATTATTGGAAAGAAATCAAATCTTTAGGCGGAGAGCTTCATTATTGGCAACAAAAAGATAATGGTTCTTTTGAGCAAAAAGTTTAGTTTTTATAATATTTTCCGGCCTTTCGCATTAAATTGAAACATATTTTGAAAAAATATCGCTTGCACATTTCAAAAAAATATGACACTATTTAGCCATTCTGATTTTATAAGGACAAAAAAATGATTATACAAGATTCCACAGTATCAAAAGATATTTTGAACTATGATGATTTGCGTCATGCCGGAGAAACTATTGATAAAGAAATAGAAACTCTGCAAATACTTAAAAGAGATTTGGACAGCAACCTTTCAAAAGCATTAGATTTGTTGCAAAATACAAAGGGACGTGTTATTGTTACCGGTATGGGTAAATCCGGTCATATTGCGCGTAAAATGGCCGCCACATTTGCCTCTACGGGAACTGTTTCTTTCTTTGTACACCCCGGAGAAGCAAGCCATGGTGATTTGGGCATGATTTCTGATGATGATGTGGTTATTGCCATTTCTTATAGCGGAGAATCTAAAGAATTATCCGATATTTTAATGTATGCAAAGCGCCACAATATTCCGCTTATTGCCATTACACGTAATCCGGAAAGTGCTTTAGGCAAAAACTCTACATTGGTTCTTAAACTGCCGGATAACGGTGAAGCTTGCCCGTTGGGATTAGCACCGACTTCTTCAACAACGGCGACCATTGTGCTCGGAGACGTTTTGGCGGTTGACTTAATGGAAAGAAGAGGCTTTTCTGCAGCTGATTTCAGACAACGCCACCCGGGCGGCAAATTAGGTGCCATGTTATGCCATGTATCAGACATTATGCATAAAGGTGATGAAATACCTTTAATTGATGAAAATGCCACCATGCAAAAAGCCTTATTAACAATGACAGAGAAGATGCTTGGCTGTGTCGGTATTATCAATGGTACAGGAAATTTAATCGGAATAATTACCGATGGTGACTTAAGACGCTGTATGTCTCCGAATTTGTTAACGGAAAAAGTTTCTGATGTTATGACTAAAAACCCGAAAGTTATCAATCCGGATGCTTTAATTGTTGATGCGGTTAATTTGATGAACAATACCGGTCGTGGTATTACGAATTTGTTTGTTATTGAAAATGATAAGCCTATCGGCGTTATTCATATTCATGATTGTCTTAAGGCCGGAGTTGCTTAGTTTTGTTTGAAACGAAAAAAATTGATAGTTTTTTCAGCGGTGAAAAGAATCTTTTAGACGAAGAGGAAAAAACTTTTATAAGCCGTCGGACTAAGGTTGTGCGCTTTTTCAAGCTGTTTCTACCTTGTTTAACGGCTTTATTATTGGGTTTAGGCGTTATCTTATTTGATTTTGAGGCTAATCCCGAAGCAACTTTTTCGCTGGCTGACGAAGAACGTATATATTTTGAAAAATTTCGGATGAAAAACACCGTTTTTGAAATTACCGAAAAAGACAACCAATTTAATGTCTTGAAAGCATCCGTTGTAGAAGAAGTTAAGCCTAATTCTAAGGTTTATGATTTGGAAAATCCTGCTGCACAAACAACCGAAAACGGAAGAGTTATTACCATTGCAGCCAAACAGGGTAAATACGATCAAAATTCTCAAACTCTTGACTTAAAGACTGATGTTGTCGGCAATTACAATAAAGAGATGATCATTAAAACAAACAGTGCAACTTATAACTTTTTAACTGAGGCCGGGTTTGGTAATGAAAAAATTGTCGGTTCAGGTGAAAAAGGTTATTTTGAGGCAGATAAATTTAAATTTGATAAGAAAAAAGGCATTATTGAGCTGATTAAAAATGTCTATATGAAAAATGATAAGATGCAGCTTACCAGTCCGGACAGAGCTATTTTATACCAAAATGAAAATAAATTCATTGCCGATAATGCCGTTTTTCATAAAGGGAAAGATATTATTCAAGGTGATGTTTTAACTGCCTTTTTTAAGGATACTAAAAACTTTGAAATAGAAAAAGCTTACAGCAAAGGTCATACAGCCATTTTATCCAACGGTAAACGTGCTTATGCTGACCGTGGGGAATATGATGCCGTAAAAGACATTATGCAATTATTTGATAATGTTACGATTATTGACAGTTCCGGCTATACAGCTTCCGGTAATTATGGAATTTTAGATAATAAAGCACAAATTTTTACATTAAAAGGAGATGTTGTAGTTAAAGATAAAAGCGGTTATAAAGCTGTTGCCAAAGTCGGCATTTATAACATAGGCAATAAAACTTTTACTTTGCAAGACGGTGTTAAGATTGATAAGGGAAGCAACGTTGTTACAGCACCTAAAGCAATTTATTTCCAACAAAAAGATGAATTTCGCTTTTATGATGACGTTAAGGTTACCCAAGACGGGGGAACAGCGACGGCTAAGAGCGGTGTTTACTATATTAAAAAGAATATTGCAGAGCTTGAAAATGATGTTGTTCTTACTAAGAACGGTAATGTTGTTCGCGGTAACAAGGCTATTTCCGACTTTACCACATCAAAAAGCAGACTTGTCGGTAAAGAAGGTGGCAGAGTTTTCGGTAAACTTTTAGAAAGCACGTTTAAGAAGAGGAAAAAGTAATATGACGACCAATCAGAATATATCAGATTCCGTTTTAGAGGTATTTAATATCGGCAAAAAATATAGAAACAGAAGTGTTTTAAGGAACGTTTCTCTGCATGTGCGTCGTGGAGAGGCTGTCGGTTTATTAGGACCGAACGGTGCCGGTAAAACAACCTGTTTCTATTGTGTTACCGGTTTAATTACGCCTGATTACGGTGATGTACATATAAACGGAGAAGATATTACTTACCTGCCAATGTATAAACGGGCACGTATGGGAATCGGCTATTTACCGCAAGAAGCTTCTATTTTTCGTAATTTAACGGTAGAAGATAATATTAAAGCTGTTTTGGAAATTGTGGTCAAAAATAAAAAGAAGCGTAAAAAAATGCTTGAGGATTTGTTAAATGAATTTTCTATTGCCCATCTTCGCTATTCTCAGGCTGTATCACTCTCCGGTGGTGAAAGAAGAAGATTAGAGATTGCTCGCGCATTGGCCGGACAACCAAGCTTTATTCTTTTGGATGAACCTCTGGCAGGTATTGACCCGATTGCCGTCGGTGAAATAAGACAGCTTGTTTCACAGTTGAAAAATCGCGGTTTGGGTGTACTTATTACAGACCACAATGTTCGCGAAACTCTGGATATTATTGACCGCGCCTATATTTTACATGACGGGGCGGTTTTAATGGAAGGAAAACCGGAAGATATTGTGGCAAGTGAAGAAGTCAGAAAAGTTTACTTAGGTGAGAATTTTTCAATTTAGCAGGCTTTTTTATTGACTTTTTACAGTTTTTATGAATATGATTTTAACAGTAAACAGTAATATTTGAAGGGATATAAGATGAAAGTTACTTTATCTGGAAAACAGGTTGATATCAGTGATAAATTGCGTAAACATGTAGAGGAAGCCGTTGAGGGTTCTGTTGTTAAGTATTTTAGCTCGCCTATCAGCTGTTCCGTAGCTTTTTCTAAAGAAGGTGAAGATTTTAACGCTGAAATTATTGTTCATCCGGCTAAAAATATTGTATTGCGGGGTACAGGAAGCGCAGCAGATCCTTATTCAGCTTTTGATAATGCTAATGAACATATTGCGACTCGTTTGCGTCGCCACAAAACAAAGCTCAGTGCTCACAAGAGCAAGGTCGGTTTGGCTGAATTAGCTTATTCTGCCGTTTTGCCGTTGGTTGAGCAAAATGATGAAATTGATGTTAATGAAAATGCACCTTTGACTATTGCGGAAACTGATGCAAACATTCCTGTTTGTACAGTTAGCGAAGCTGTTATGTTTATGGACTTAAGCAATGAGTGTGCTTTGATGTTCAGAAACAGCGCCAATAATCATATCAGTATGGTTTACCGCCGTAAAGATGGTAATATCGGTTGGGTTGAGCCGAAAGCTGATAAGTAATTTTGAGGATTAATACCATGAATATTGCAGACATTATTTCTAAAGATGCCGTATTGGATGACGTTCAGGCTGCAAGCAAACGTGAGCTGATACAAACTCTTTCCGAACGTATTGCAACGTTGTCCGGTTTAGATGAACGCGTTATTTTTGATGCCGTTTGGGAAAGAGAAAATTTGGGATCCACAGGCTATGGTGACGGTGTTGCTTTTCCGCATGCACGTATTGAGGGATTAGATAAAGTCTGTGCCATGTTTGCACGTCTTGAAGAACCGGTTGATTTTGACTCTTTGGACGGCAAACCTGTTGATTTGGTATTTATCCTTATCAGTCCGGAAAACAGCGGTGCTGATCATTTAACAGCATTAGCAGCCCTTTCCCGTATTTTGAAAACGGAAGGCAGTTGCGAAAAGTTGCGTAAAGCACGATCCGTTGATGAAATTTATGCTATTTTGAATGCATAAGTGGAATTGATAGAAAATTTTAAGGGAGCTTTCAGCTCCCTTTTTCTATTGTCATTTATCTATCAAAAAAATCCGCTTGCTTTCTGCCATATTTATACAGATTTTTCTCAAACTCCTGTGCTTTCTTCTTTGATTCTGCTTTTTTCTTTTCTGCTGTCTTTTTATCAACTTTTCTGATAAACTTTTCTTGTGTTACAATTTGCTGTGCAACAAATGTACTTTCGGCCGCCATGTGACTATTCGGATCTTTGGGCATAACACCATGTTCAAACACTTTTAAGTCATCTGAGAGCATAGCACCATCAAGACCGAAACTTGCCAGTGTTCCAAGTCCGGGAACATTAGCGACCAATGCCGAAGCGCCCTCACCTACAGCTTTCAAATATTCTCCTTCTTTTACTCTGTCATAAACACATACTGCACCAACACCTAAACAAAGTATCGGTATTTTCTTTGCAATGGATGCGGCAACTTCCTTACCGATTTTTTTCTCAATTTGCTTAGCTATAGCCTGCCCGCTTTTCGTTTTCATAAACTTCTCGGCTGCTTTTTGCACGGTCGCTTCTTCAACACGATTCATCCATTGCGGTGCACGTTTATCGCCCCATTTCATAATTGCATCAAAGGTATCATCATAAGCTTTATTTACCGCAAGCAATGTCTCCTTTGTTACTTTTCCAGCTGTTTTTGCCGTTTTAGCTACTTTTGCCCCAGTCTGAACTGCCGTAGCTTTCATTGCTGATTTGGTTGCTGCTTTCTCGGTAGCCGAGGTTACTGTCTGTTCTGCTTGTTTTTCTGCACTTTTTTCAGCTGTTGCAATAATAGTTTTACCCCCTGAGGTACCGTCTTTCTGCAAAGTGTGTCCCTCTGTTGTCAATATGTGGGCACTTTCTGCTTTATCAACTAACGTTTCTTGAATATGAATAATGCTTTTATCGGCAATCAAATTTTTGGGAATTTCCGTACCACTAAGTACAACCGCTTCTTTCACTTTTATATTCATTTTTGAAGTGTCATAAATAGCATAAATTTCCCTATCCGGACTATAAATACCATTAATTCCGGCTGATTGCATAAATTGAACATTTTCCGTTTTGCGTAACCATTGACATAAATCTATGTGACGGTCAGCAGAAGTCGCTTTTATCTTAGTTAATTCAGCAACAATATCGCTTTTTCCCTGTTTTTCAGCGGTTTTAATTAAAACATCATAGTCTAAATCAGTCATTTTTTCGGGAACTATAATATTTTTCAAATCATCACCGCTTAATTCCCCATGATAGATGACCTTTTGCGTTGCAACTCTTTCCCCGTTTTTTTCTAAGCTATTTTCTATAAAAGGTGTTTCTTTATCCAGAGTAGCATAGCCATACGCCATACTCTCTTTGGGGGTAAAATATTGCCCCAAACCGTATAGAGCACCTCCAACAGTACGTGCTTTAGTTAAGTCATATTTTTCAAAGAAATTACGACTGCCATGGTATAAATCTATTTTTTCCATGCCTTTAATATCTGCAACGGAAGGAAAGTGGTGTGGGGCTGTCTGCATATTTTCCGGCAGCGGAGGTGGGACAGTTACTGCCGTATTAATTATAGGCGGCGGAGGAGGAGTTGCAGCAAACTTATTATATCGGGAAGTAAAATCATAGCTATTTGGAATGGTTAACTTTACTTCCCCAAAAAGTTTGCTTGTTTTAATATTCATATCTTGCAATATCTTTTCATCTGCACGGGCAAATTTTGCTTTAATTGCTTTCTCTAATTTCTCAGGTTCTGTATCATATGATTTATATGTCAGCTCAATGCCTTTTTCAGTATATTTGACTTCTTCCGGTCTTCCGATATTGGTAATCGTACCGTCAGAAAGAGGCGGCATTCCTTCTGTACCAGCAATATAATCGGCTACTTTCATAGCTGTACGTTCTGTCAATCGCCCACTGGTTTGCCGATATGCTCTCTCTGCTTCTATACCATAGATTTCACTATATCTCTCTATCGGTTGCTTATGATACCGATTATAATCTCGTACTCTAATTTTCCTTGCTGTTTTTTCATCACATACTTCTAAAGCACTATAAAGTTCATTGATTTCATCTTGAGTTCGTGGAGAAATGTAATAATCTTGATTTTTTTCCATTAACTTATAAAAATCTTCATCAAGCATATCCACAGCACGAATCCCATGCTTAGACATTCCTTCTCTTTGCCCAATGCCTCCGTTTTGCATATGAAGGTGTGCAGCTTCATGGAAACTAACATGTATGCCTTCATCTGCTACTCTTTTACTATTAATTATAAGTTCGTTGTTACCGGATAATAGGCGTCGTGCCTCACCTCTGGCTGCCATTTCGTCATCAATTCCAACAGAAAAATAATTTTTGTAATCCCACCCAAATTGCTGATAGTTTGTTTGATTAATCGTTATATTATTAGCTGAATGCATAACATCATAAAGAGCGGTATTTGTAGAATTTTTGGTCGGAATAGCAATGGAAGTTGCACCAATTCCCTTTTCTGCCAGCTGTGTTCCAGCATTTTTTCCTAATTTTCTGATAATTTCCAATTGCTCAGGTTCAAATCTATAATTAGAATATAAATTCCCCAAAAGATTTCGTGTTACTTGGTCTGATTTTATAAAAGCCCTTCTTTTCAATGCACTAATATTAAGATTTGTAGGATTAGCTAATTCTTCGACCGTACCACTAAATACTCCATCTTTTATCAGTTTTGGGAGCTTTTCTCTGTAAATTCTATCAAAATCCGGACTTTCAACATAAGCGTCTATTTTTTCATATACTTTGAGCCAGTCTTTGGTTGTCCAAGACTGTATTTCTTTATCTTCTAATTTAACTACCCAATTTTTAAAATCATCCAGTGTATTAAAATCGGGCACTTGAAGTTCGCTCATAGTAATTCTCCGCATTACTCTTTGCTTCATACTAAGATTATATCATAAATAACTAGTTAATGCAAGCAAAAGCGAATCGGTTATAATTCAAAATAGCCCTTGGCTTGGCGGAGGATTTGTTCGGATTTTTCGGAATAATTACCGTCTTCATTATGGGTATATAAAGGAGGCAAAATAGAGGTTAAACCACGGCTACCTTTTTGGGCAAGAACAATGATACGCTTTGCTGCCTGTTTCTCTTTAGAATATAGGGGTAAAATCTCAATATTTCCGGCCTTATTGTGCATTGCTGAAATAATTTCATTTATGGCTTCCGTGCGATTTATAAGCGCAATGTAGCCTTTAGGTTTGAGCATTTTTAGGCAAAATGATAGCCATGCAGATAAGTTAAAATCTTGATGATTATGGGCAAATTTTTTACTTTCGTTCGGTGATGGCATATCATGGTCGCTATATGGCGGATTAGTTACCACAAAGTCAAAACTCAATGGTTTTAATGTCGTTTTTTGCCTAATGTCTGCTTGTTCATAATGCAAAATATCCGTAAATCCATTGGCCTCAGCGCTTTTGTTTGAAAGTTCAAGCAAATCCTTTTGTATCTCCAGCCCTGTAATTTCCGGCTCTTTTTCCCTTAAGCGATATGCTAAGCAAAGAGATATTGCACCGGTACCTGAGCCGACATCTAATATTTTGGCGTGTTCTTTGACTTTTGCCGAATCTATTATTGAAGAAAGAAAAACAGCATCTATCGCCGCACGATAACCATTTATCGGCTGAAAGATTTTAACTTTTTTATTTAACAGATAATCTTCGGTAAAATCCATATTTTTTTGCTTTCTTAAAGATTCTGAAACGAGTTCAGAATGACGCTCGGAGGTGGTATCCCTTAAAAGGACAAACTGAAACAAGTTCAGAATGACGCAACAATAGCCCCAAAAACAACAAAAGACTTAAAAAAGGATTCCTCTTTTAAGCCTTTTATACATTCTTTTTTATCAGATTAGTAAGCGCTCGGAGCTGTCTTTGCTTCGTCAGCGTTTACCTTAACCCATTTTTCTTCTGCATCACTGTCAGAAGAGATTGCTTCTTGCGGACATTCGGAAATGCAAACACCACAATCAATGCAAGTATCCGGATCAACAACATATTGATTATCTGCAACGTGAAAAGCTTCTACCGGACAAACGCCTGCACAAGTTCCGCATTTAACGCACAAATCGCCATTTACTACTGAAGGCATATATTCTCTCCTAAAATTAAAATTTATGTTCTGCTATTATTTATAGTCAATTTTCAGCAATTGCAAGAAGAATTTTTATTTAATTAAAAACGGCTTAATCTTTTCGTATGTTTGAAGTACTGAATAATTACTGCCTAATAAAAATTACATCCCCATTTTCCAAATAAACTGGTTTAACTTTGCCAAAAGCTTGATAAAATTCTATCGCATCTCGACTAAGACCTCTACCTTCAGGACATATCTCCTTAACCTGAAATAGATACCCTCCAGTTTCACCAAACATTTCTGTAATAATGACTTTATTATTTTGTTTTACCATTGTGCAAATTGGTTCATTTTCTATTTTTATTATTAATGTATTATTATCTTTTTTCTGAAAAGTGTAATTTTTTTCAAAATACAAATCAGAAATTTTCTTATTTCCAACCAGCGCGGCATTTTGTAATGTTTTTTGTAGTCCTCTTACAAAATCAAATACTGAAGGACAAATTTCTGATTCATAAATAGGCAAATTGTAAAAATCAGGAGCTACTGCTTTTAATTTTTGCATTAAAGGATCATTTTCTAATTTAGATAAATAGTTTTTGTATTCTTTTTCACGCTCTTGTTTTTTTATTTCGGCTTTTTTATCTTCTAATTTGTCTTCTACAGATTTTAGTTCATCTTTGAGTATATAATTTTCTAATATTTTTTCGACTTTTTCTTTTTCAAAATATTCTTCGTCTTTGCAAATATTATATGCCTCTTTATAATAATTTGCATCATATGTATATTCTGTTTCAAATCGTGTAGATTCTATATAAACTTCTTTAGCTTTTTTAGGTTTAATACATTTTTCTCTTTTTTTGTACGAAGCTTTAAAATTTTCTATATCGTCAATAGTTGTGTTGTTTGATGTAATTAACTTATTTATCTTAGCGTATACGTCCTTTGCATCATACATATCTTCTTTCAAACATTTTTGAGTTTCTTCTGAATAAAATGTATCATAGCTATCAGCTTTTAGTTGTTCACACGTGTTTATTTTTTGTGAATCGTCGATAGCTAATCTTCTATTCAATGAATCGAAAGGAGAAACTGAACAACAAGTAACTATTGAAACAAGTAGCATTGATAAAATATTTTTCTTATTACTCATCATTTTCCCTCACTTTCTAGACATTGGATGATATATTTTGTGTTGTTCGCCTCGATGTGTTTCAGCCTTCAGGTAAATTAAATTCGTTACGCTATTGTTATATGAATTGTTATCAATATGATGAACAACATAGCCTTTACCTTCCGGTTTTAAGAAATTTGTAGCAACTAGTCTGTGTATATCCCAATTGGAGTTATTACTTTCAGCTAAAACATTTAAGCAAATTTCGCAGCCAGAATTTACTCTGTTTTCTGGAACAATATTGCGTTTCTTTAATTTTTCTTTTTTTCCTTTTTTAATTATTTCATAAATAGATGTTCCATCTTTATTTGAGAAAATTTCTTTCCCTTCTTCTTTTGAAAAAATTGCTATATAACCGTAGTTGCTAACATATACGTGAGCTATTTCATTATCCGGTTTTCCCAAATCTGTAACTCGCGACCAAATTTTTTTAGAATTATCGGTTGCAAAATATCCCGCATGTTTCCAAACTTCTTCTATTTGCATTTTTCCGATATATCCCATATTTTGGGTATTATCATTTAATATTTCTTGTGTTTGGGTATTCCATATTCTCTTTTCTATTGTTTCTTTATTATTCTCATTTGCATTGCATAAACAAAGAGGCGGATTAAATATTTGTTTTATTTCACTCATATTTTTCTCTTTCCAGAAGATTTCTCTTATTTCGCGCATTCTATTAAACCATTATCATAAAAGCAAGCTGATTTTTATTTTTAAAAAGATTGAAATTATAAAAAAATATAGCTATTATCGCCGTTAATGATTTATTTTGAGGGTAAGTAACATGGCAAATATTAAGGTCAGATTTGCGCCAAGCCCTACCGGTTGGATGCATATCGGCAATACGCGTACAGCGTTATTTAATTATCTGTGGACCAAAAAAATGGGCGGCACATTATTGCTTCGTATTGATGATACGGATAAAGTTCGCTCTAAAAAGGAATATGAAGACGGAATCCGTGATGCTCTAACTTGGCTCGGTATTACTTGGGATGAAGAAGCACGTCAATCCGCTCGTTTTGACCGTTATAATGAAGTTGTTGAAAAGCTTAAGAAAGACGGGCGTATTTATGCTTGTTATGACACGCCGGAAGAATTGGAATTTAAGCGCAAACGTTTGTTGGCTAAAGGTTTACCGCCGATTTATGACAGACAAGCTTTAAGCTATACCGCTGAGGATATTGCTAGGTTTGAAGCAGAAGGTCGTAAACCGCACTATCGTTTTAAGCTCATTGATGAAGAAATTTCTTGGAATGATGTGGTACGCGGGACTTGTAAATATGAAGCCTCCAAACTTTCTGACCCGATTATTATTCGTGAGGACGGAAGTTATCTTTATCACCTGCCCTCGGTGATTGATGATGTTGATTTTCAGATTACACACATTGTGCGCGGGGAAGATCATGTTACCAACACAGCGGCGCAAATTCAGATGTTTAAGGCTATCGGCGGAACAGTACCGACTTTCGCTCACTTGCCGTTGTTGACCGGTAAAGAGGGTAAACTTTCCAAACGTTTGGGAAGTCTCGGTGTACGTGAATTACGTGCGGAAGGTGTTGAAGCGATGGCGATTTGCTCGTTCTTAGCTAAACTTGGAACTTCTGAAGCTATTACACCGTTTTATTCTTTAGCTGATTTGGCACAAACACTTGATTTTAGCAAAATCGGACGTTCTCAGCCGAAATTTGATGAAGAAGAATTGAAGAAATTTAATACGCACCTCGTCCGCAATATGCCCTACACTGCATTAAAAGATAATTTTGGAGTTAGCGAAAACTTCTGGAACGAAGTGCGCGGAAATTTGGATAAAGCCGAAGATATTAAAATCTGGGATAATATCTGCAATAAGGAAATTACGCCGGTGATGGAAGATGCGGCATATACCGCACAGGCGGCAGATATGTTACCTAAAGGCGACTTTAATGCTGATACGTTTAACACATGGATAAATGAAGTTAAAGCAGCAACAGGGCGCAAAGAAAAAGACTTGTTCCACCCTATCCGTATGGCATTGACCGCTGAAGCAAATGGTCCGGAAATCAAAACCCTTTTACCGCTTATCGGATATGATAAAGCTTATAGAAGGCTTAAAGGTGAAAGAGCTTAGTTGAGCAACAAAAAAATCCCTCGTGGCGGTTAAGCGACGGGGGAGTTTTTAAAGTTTATACATCGTAATCAATAAGCATCAGTATGCATTCACGTTTCAGTTATACCAATTTTATCCATACGCGTTAAAGTTTTATTGAATACCTAACTTATGCATCTGCAGGCCTTGTTCGCGTTCTTCTGGTGTCGGCTCACGGTAGAACAATGACTGTTTCACTCCCGCAGAAGTGATTTGCCATTTATCCTTGCCACAGCGGATATACCCTAAGATTTTGAACTTTTCCAGCAATTCCGGCTCAATCTGAGATTGTGCCTCGGCCAAGTTACCTTGCTGTTTCTGAACCAGATACAGCAAGGCTTCTTTCATTGTTGAAATCATACGCAATAACGTTTTAATGTTTAACACTTACTCTTGAAAGAACACAACCTGCTTTTCGGCTCCATGGTAGAAAACCCTTTTTGCCGTGTGGACAGTTTTGGTGTTCCTTTCTCGCATTTTTCTAGCAACTTCTTCGTCGTGCTTTCTAATTTCGCGTTTGGCGTTGTGCTCTCCGAGCCAGTTAAAAAACGAGCCAACAAGAGTACCACCGCCGACAACGACGATAATAAGAACAATAGCTAATCCGATTACTTCCATAGTCGTAACGTTTTAATGTTTATTCAAAAACAATCACATGAAAAAACCGCACGCAAAGCCCGCGCCTTTCCCTTAGAGTTTACCTGCCATTTGTCATCAACGTGACTTAAATAGCCGGAGGTTTCAAATTCTGACATCAAATCAGCCCCGATCATGGATTCTGTTTCTGCCCAATTACCCTGTTTCTTTCTTACTAAAAGCACCAGGATTTTATCCGTTTCAGTCAGCTTCATAAGAGTGGCATTTAGTCAAATGCAGGTTTGAACCAGCTAACGATTGTTACAGCCGATATAATGAATAAGATTGTATCATCAATCGGTGTCCCCATTCCGTTAAGTTGCATAGCAAAATGTGCACCCAGACCATAGATGAGCCCTAAAGTGGAATAGATAATGATGGGCGTTGTATCTACTTTTAATTTTCCAAGAGTTAACAACCCAGCAAGCAACAATACCAACGAAATTATCAGCAGAGCTAAGAGATTTGCATATACAAAATACACATATACTCCAAGCACAGCGAAATGAACCGCTGATACCCAAATCATTCCCGGGATCCATGTTTCCTTGTAAACAAACACCTGCGAAGGATCAAGATAGGGTGATGCCAAAATAAGCAATAACACAAACACACCGGTATCAAGATAATACCCTAAATGTTCAACACTCTCAACTGAGTTACCCACCCAGAACAAGAAGTACTGAAGACCTACCGAGACCACCGTGGCAACAATGATTGTTCCCAAGGCAATCCAAAACTCCTCATCAAACCACTTACTGAAGAAATTGATAATTTTTTTCATAAGCCCTTAAGTTTAAAATTAATATATTTTAGTAATTCACATTATAATATGTTTGTTAGGGTTTAAAATACAGGCTTTTGGGGTTTTGTCAAATATTTTTACCAATAAAAAACCACTACTGACATTTCAGTAGTGGTTTTTCGTTGGAGGGGGCGTTACTCTTGCTCAATGTCGTCCATGTCTACGGACTGAGCCTCTAACACATTAAGTTCATACTTTCTGTTACGTGGAATGCCGGCATTCTGAGTCCGTGTGATGGCAACTTGGTCACCCTCCTCAAGCTGTGCCCACTTGAGCAAATGCTGGCAAGTGTTGTTGTCTAGGGTGAATTTGATGACCTTGCACCGATACTTCGCAGGACTAGCGACTGTGACAAACAGGGTCACATAACTCAGGAAGGTGCGTACCTCCTTTACAGTTCCTTGAATAATCATAATTCTTAAAATTTAAATGGTTCATATATGTTAGTAATTCACAAGATAATTCGCTTTTGTATAAAATGACTTATCATTTTTTGTAAATTTTGTCAAATATTTTTTAATGCTTTAGCGTGTTCTTATATTCCTTGTATTTTTTCCCGTGATATGATATTATTATTCTTGGAGATAAGATGATGGCACAAGAGCATTCTGATATTGATTTTTCCAAACTGGAATTTGTTTATGTCGGCAAATCTAAACCGACCATGGAAGATTTTGTGCCGATTAAAAATTTTGATATAAAATCCAGTGGCAATCCCAGTAAGCCCTCCGGCGGTCTGTGGGCATCACCGGTTATGGAAAACGGTAAAAGCGATTGGGAAAATTGGCTTGATGAGAAAGAATCATGGACAGATAAGACTAATCGCGAAATGTTTAATTTGAAAGATAAAGGTTCGGATAGATTTTATATTACCCCCAAAAAAGGATGTCGTATTCTCTGTATTGATGAGCCGGAAAAATATGAGTCTTACCTTAGAAGAAATAATGGACAGCCCCTTGTGGCATATCATTCTCTTTTGATTGACTATGAGGCCATAATGAAAGATTATGATGCGGTTTATGTGCCGCAACGAGAAGATGATTATTCTCCGGCATTTCAGTTGTGGTCAGCCAAAACTTTGCTGATTGGTAATCTCGATGCCTTTAACATTCAGACAGAACAAGAGCACTCCAAACAAAAAGCTTCTGTACAAATGCAGTATATGTTCGCCAATAAATGGCACAGATAATATACTATTGATACCTTAACGCGTCTATCGGGTTTAGGCGCATGGCTTTTAATGCCGGCATAAGACCTGATACAATGCCGACCACCACCGCAACCGTTACGGAAACAATAACCGACCATATAGATATCGGTACTTCGTAACCTAGTGCCATACCTCCGATTTGTGAGAATATTACACCGAATATCATACCGATAAAACTACCGATAAACGAGATTAAAATTGACTCGGCTAAAAATTGTGTCATTATCCAGTTATTCGGTGCACCTAAAGCTTTACGCGTGCCGATTTCTCGTGTACGCTCGGTGACTGACACTAACATCATGTTCATAATACCGATACTGCCGACAACCAAAGAAATGGAGGCAATTGCCGCCAATAATGCCGACAAGATGAAACCGACGGAACGCACTTTTTCCACCATTTCGGTCATCAAACGAATGGTGAAGTCATTTTTGACACCCTCTTTTAGGCGATGACGTGTTCTTAACATATATTCCACACGCTTTGCCACTGATTCCATTTTTTCTTCGGTAGAGGCTTTAACAAAGGCAATATTGGTAAATTGCGGACGTTCCGACCCCTCCAAACGTTGGCGTACCGTTGTCCATGGCATTAAAATCACATTGTCTTGGTCATCCCCCATCAAACCGTCACCTTTTTCTTTTAAGGTGCCGATAACCATAAACGGTTTTCCTTTTAAGCGTAAGGTCTTACCTATCGGGTTTTGCAAACCGAACAATTCATCTACAACAGTTTGTCCGATAACAGCATAGGGTTTAGCGGCTTTAACATCCTTATCCGTAAACATTACACCTTCTTCAATTTCCCAGTTATTTATCTCTAAAAATTCGGGATTTGTTCCCCTAACGCTAACCCCATAATTGCTTGAACCATACACAGCTTGAACGGCTGCCGGCATAATGTATGAGGTTGCATCTACATCTTTTAAGTTTTTCAGAGCTTCGGTATCTGCTACGGTTACACTCGGTAAACCTCTGCCACCGCGTACGCCACCGCTGACAATTTCAGCCGGACCGATAATGATTAAATTACTTCCCATAGAAGCAAATGTTTGTGTGATTTTGGTTTGTACGGCTTGTCCGGCCGATACCATCATCACCACCGCGGCAACACCTATCATGATACCTAACATGGTTAAAAATGTCCTCAGTTTGTAGGCGGCAATAGATATCCATGCTTCTTTTAAGATTGCTTTTAACATTTCGTTTCCTTTTCTTTTGAATATTCTTTGCGCAAGCCGTCATATACTTTATGGCCGTCACTGATTTTTATCATTCGGGTGGCAAAATCTGCCACGTCATCCTCGTGGGTTACCAAAACAATGGTTATGCCCTGTTTATTTAAATCCGTAAATAAATCCATAATTTCATCTGAAGTTTTACTATCCAAATTACCGGTCGGTTCGTCCGCAAAAATTATTGCCGGATTATTGATAAGAGCGCGGGCAATGGCTACTCTTTGTTGCATACCGCCGGAAATTTGCGAGGGAAGTCTGTCTTGATAGCCTTGTAAATTGACACGTTCCAACATTTTTACTGCACGCTTATAGCGTTCTTTTTCTTCTATATTTTGGTAAATTAACGGTAGAGATACGTTGTCGGCAATCGTTCTTTTCATCATTAAATTAAAATTTTGAAAAACAAAACCGATAGTCTGCCCTCGGACTTTGGCTAATTCCATATCTGTCTTGGCTGATATATCCTGCCCATCTAAAATATATGTACCGGAAGTCGGTTTATCCAAACAGCCTAAAATATTCATCAATGTTGATTTGCCGGAACCGGACGGTCCCATAATGGCAACAAATTCTCCGCTCTTTACTTGAAAATTGATATCTTTTAAGACTTGCTGACTGTTGCCACCATCCATAAAATACGTTTTAAAAACATGCTTAACATCTATGACTGTCGTATTTTTTACCGTCATGGTCTTTTCCTCGGCTCATTAGCTTCTATAATTACTTCTTCACCAAGTTCCAAGCCTTCTTTGACTTCTATATTGGTCATATCCGAAATACCTTTGGTGATAACGCGGGGAACGATTTTACCTTTTTCAAAAAGATAAACAATGTCCTCATCTTCCCCTATATCGGCAACCTTTTTGATATCCATTTCGGCTTTTACCGCGGCAGAAGGCTTAAATTGTAATGCCATGGCAGAAATCATCAAAACATCATTAGCTTCTTCGGCCTTTATCGTTACGGAAGCCGTCATTCCGGGCAAAAGTTTTCTTGAAGAGTTGTCTATTTCAATAATTACCGTGTACATAACCACATTGGAAACCTCTGTCGGGGATAAACGTACCTGACGAATTTTACCGTAAAATTTATCATTCGGGTAAGCATCTACCGTAAATGAAGCCGGCATATCCGGTTTAATATAACCGATATCGGCTTCGGAAATGCTTGCTTCTATCTGCATTTTGGATAAATCCTCGGCAACTTCAAACAAAGTCGGCGTTGAGAAACTGGCGGCGACGGTTTGCCCCTGCTCTATTTCCTTAGAGATAACCGTACCGGAAACAGGGGAGGTAATGGTAGCATATTCAAAATTTTTCTTGGAAATATTGTAATCTGCCTTGGCTCCCAAAACATTTGCCGAGGCTTCCTTATATAAAACTTCGGCTTCTTCCAAAGAGGCGGAAGAAGTTAATTTATCCTGATAAAGTTTTTTAATACGATCATAATTAAGCTTTGCTTTGTGCTCTTTGGCTTGAGCTAATTCATAATTTGCCAGTGATTTTTCCATATTTTCTTTCAATGTTGAGGAATCTAATAAAGCTAAAATCTGCCCCTCCTTAACATCATCATTATAATCAGCTAAAACTTTTTCAACGATGCCCGAAACCTGTGTACCAACGGTAACGGTGTTTATCGGGTTTATGGTGCCGGTTGCCGTAACTTCATAAGCAACATTTCCTTTTACAACTTTGCTCATCTCAAAATTTGACGAATTAAGACGAACCTTACCCTTATTTGACATCAAAAAAGCCAAACCGGCTATAACGATAACCCCGATTACAATAAATATTTTTTGTTTCTTAGACATTAGAATCTCCCTATTGAACGATATAAAGTAGCTTTATTGATGAGCACGGTATAAAAAGCAACAACATATGCATCTCGCGCATCTGCCAGTTGTGATTCAGCGGTTAACAGATTTATAATATCCGTATTACCGACTTCGTAGGATTTAAAGGCGACTTTTTCATTTTCTTCCGCACTCTTTAGCACATTTTTGCTGACTTCGTAAGATTTGAGAGCCGTCTGATAGTCATGATATGCACTCCAAACCTCATTTTTTATTTGATTACGAACTTTATCTAAATTATGACGTTCCTGCTCTCGCTGATATTTTGCAGATTTAATTTTATGGGTAGTTTCAAAACCGGTAAATAGCGGCAATTTATAGTTTATTCCGATAGAATTATCTCGGTTATATGAACGGCTCGGTTTCCAACTGTTATTGTAACCGCTTTCCGCTGCTAAAGAAAATGCACCATAACGCGATGCCTCAAGCTCTTTTAAGGAAGAATTTGTTGCATTTAATATCATTTCCTGTGCTTTAACCTCATCTCTCTCTTTGGCGGCAACTTCTATCATTTCATCAAGAGAATCTTTTTTATTTAATGACATTAAATCTCTGTCTTTCGGCGGTTGCTTTAATTTAAACGGGGTTTGCGGCGGTAAATTTAATATCATTGCCAAATTGCCTTCATATTGCTTTACCGCATTTTCCATTTGTATAACTTTTAACTTTGATTGTTCGTAGCTGGTTTGTGTTTGCAATTTATCGTTTAATGCGGCCATACCGACATCATATTTCCGGCTGGCTTCATCATAAGACTTTTTATACATAGCTTCATTGGCACGGGCACTTTTTAAATCTTCTCGGGCGCCAAGTAACTTAAAATAATTTGTGTGGATGGATAAAATTAAATTCTGCAGAGAGCTGTTATATGAAAAACCGGAATTTGCCAAATAGTAACGAAAACTATCTATGCGTGCTGATCTGCCGCCAAAATCATATAATAGCAAATTTAAGCCGAGATTGACGTTATAAGGGCTATTTTCCGTATGATGATCACCTTGAAATTTTTGCGTATTTTTACCGATACCCGCGCCTAAGTTTATATCCGGAAAATACTCTGATTTTGCCGCACCTAAATTTTCCTCGCTGGCTTTCAGGCTCATATAATCCGCACTTAATTCCGGGTTATTGCAGATGCCGATTTTTATTAAATCAATCAGCGAAACTTCTTTATTTACGGCTATTTCTTTATCTAAGCAACCGACCGGTGCTTTTGCTAAATAAACATCTCTCTTATCTGCAGAAAAGGCTGTTCCGGAGAATATTATCGTTCCCATCAAAACAGACAAAAATAAGCGATATTGCATCATCTTTTATCCTTTACATATACATAAATTCTGTTTAATATTAGGAAAAATTTTTTAATAAACATTTAATGCAAACAGATAGCTTATTCTTTTTAAAGGATTTTTTATGGCAACCGACAGAGAAAATTATGTAAATCTTTTCAAAAGTATTTTTAAAGACAGTGTTTCTTTCAGTGATATCAAGAAAACTGTTCCAGAAGAGGAACGAAGCTTTTTCAATATGCTTTTTATGTCTGCTTTTCGCCAGCTGACTTTTATTAAAACAGTTGTTTTGCCGCAGTTTGTTAAGAAAAAAATACCGCATAAAAATGAAATTTTGAATTTTATTTTTTACTTAGCAACAACCGAATTACTTTTTTTAGATAAACCGGATTATGCGGTTATTAATTCCTATGTTGATATTGCTAAAAGTAAAACCGATAAATTTGGCGGAAACTTTGTCAATGCCGTTTTGCGTAATATTTTGAGAAACAGAACACTGTTATTAGAAAAACATAATCAGAAGTTTTTCAGTGCAGACTTTCTTAAAATTTTAAAACAGGATTATACCCCGATAGAAATTGAAGAAATGGAACATTTTGCAGGAATTGAGGCGCCACTTGATTTGACATTTAAATACAGCGCTCACCCCTCTATTGATAACGCCATTTTATTGCCGACCGGGAGCA